>Ga0209610_1000328_pt1 | contig 24772 bp, 25 predicted proteins | sample LakKivw275mmetaG_FD_184137 | JGI IMG/M metagenome (GOLD analysis project Ga0209610, IMG submission 184137) | Anoxic lake water microbial communities from Lake Kivu, Rwanda to study Microbial Dark Matter (Phase II) - Lake Kivu water 275m metaG... | ecosystem: Environmental > Aquatic > Freshwater...
CCAATATATACTTATCAATAATCCCGGTGGCCAGTGAATCTCTTATCAGTGCCTCTAACTTTTTTACCCATTTTCTAGGTATTACTCTTACCTCCCAAGGATGGATACTTTTAAGGGTTACTCGCCATTTTCGTGTATTTAGTGTTCCTCATTTGTCTTCTTTGCATCATCATTAATTGCAAGTCATAATCCACAGGTAATCCGGTCGATATCCAGTCGGATTAATCCCGACTGGATCCCGACTGAATCACGACTGAATTACGACTTGGATCAACGGAAGAAGCAGGTTTTTTCTATTGCCGGATTGGAGCAGAGTGGAATGAGAGCTTTGTGCATAACATGTGGATAACTAGGGACAGTTATCCACGTTCAGGCATAAACCATTGCAAAATATGGTCATTACAAAAAGCGGGTTATCCACCGGGAATGTGGATAAGTGCATAACTGACACATAGTCAAGCTAATATGATATCGCTGAGGGAAAGGGTAATAAGAGCGACGACAATGCTTGACAGAATAGGCCTCTGTTTATCTTTGATACCTGCTTTTAGGAAAAGCTAAGTGTATGAAAAAGAATAAGAAAGAAATCAGGGAAATCGGTTTTTACTTCGACCTGCTGCAACAGTATGACTGGGACGACATTTTTTATGCGTCCACATTCACGCTGAAACAGGACGAGACGGGCAACATCATCCTTTATCCGGACGAAAAATATGTGAATAAAAAGGCCTGCGTTTACAGCCACAACAGCGTCATCTTCGAAGGCGAAATGCCTGAAATGATGCTGATAGCGGTGCAGCCGGGCATAAAACCAATGCATTTGCATGACATTTTACAGCTCAGGATAGAACTGACCAACGATGAGATTTGAGCAAGACCTCAGGATTCTGCCTTTAAGCAAGAGCCATCTGAGCGAACTGAAAAAGTTGAAGCAGAAGAAATTCCGCCGGCTGGAAAACCAGACTCTGGTGGAGGGCAGAAACCTGATCGAACAGTTAATTGCCAACGGTTTTGCGCCGGAAGAGATCATCACATCAAGTGCTGAATCGGTGTCGGAAATCTTGGGTAAAACAAAATGCGACATCTACACTGCAAAGCCGCATGAAATCAACGAATTGACAGATACTGAAACGCCGCAGCCCATTGCTTCTGTGTATGAAATTCCGCAGTTCAGCATAACGGAATACAAAGTGGTCCTCTATCTTGACGGGATCAGGGATCCGGGTAATTTAGGCGCGATCTTCCGCACGGCAGCGGCTTTCAGCGTGGGTGGCATCGTCCTCTCCCCCGACTGCTGCGAAGTGTTTGCGCCAAAAGTGGTGAGAGCGTCGCTGGGAAGTGTGTTTTTCCTGCCTTCCGAAGTATGCGAACCAAGTTGGCTGAAAACTCAGTCCGCAGAGAAAATCTGTTTGGTCATGGATGGAAGCATCAGTCTGCAGGACCTCAAACTTGACAAAACCAAGCCGGTGATTGTGATCATCGGTTCTGAGGGCAGCGGGATTTCCGAAGAAGTTTTATCCTCGGCAGATCAGAAAGTCTGCATTCCGATATCAAAGAAAATGGAATCACTGAACGCTGCAGTCTCAGCCGGGATCGCAGTTTATGAGATCATGAACAAGCTTTGTCATTGACACGAAAGAGCGGATGAGACAAGATGGATGATAGCAAAAAAGAATGGAGCAAAGGAGTGGTTGTGAATATCAATGTGCAGCACACAGGCTGGATCGAAGTGATCTGCGGCAGCATGTTCAGCGGCAAGACGGAAGAACTGATCAAGAGAATCCACAGAGCGGAATACGCCAAACAGAAGATCCTGGTCTTCAAGCCCATCATCGATGACCGGTATCACGACATGAACATCGTGTCGCATTCACAAATGCAGGCTCCTTCCATTCCGATCAGCAATCCCAGTGAAATATATGAACACCTGACAGAGGATGTGCAGATCGTGGCCATCGACGAAGCGCAGTTTTTTGACGAATCGATCGTAGGCATCTGCAACGATCTGGCAGACCGTGGCATCCGCGTGATCGTGGCTGGCCTGGATCAGGACTACAAGGGCAATCCCTTTGGCAGCATGCCGCAGCTATTGTGCATTGCGGAATACGTAACCAAAAACCTGGCGATCTGTCTGAAATGCGGTAACCCCGCCAACCGGACCCAGCGTATTGTGCACAGCAGCGAACAAATTTTGGTTGGCTCCACAGATGCCTATGAAGCGCGCTGCCGCAACTGTCACGAGGTTTTGGACTGATGCCACAGGGGGGAAATTTCGGGCATTTTCTGATCTGGCTGGTGCAGACCGCACTCAATGCCTATACCCTGCTGATCCTTGTCAGAGCGCTGGTTTCCTGGTTTTCACCCAATCCCTACAACCGACTTTATCAACTATTGATCAGAGCCACAGAACCGGTTCTGGCGCCGATCCGCAGAATTGTTCCGCTGCAGGGCATCGATATCTCGCCCCTGATCGCGATCTTGCTCATTGATTTTGTGGTCAAGCGTCTGCTGGTGGGGCTTTTGAGCTCTATATTCTTATAATTCAGGAGGAGAATTGGCATTACATCCAATCGACATCAGACATCAGGAATTTTCATCAGCCATCCCGGGCTATAAAAAGAAAGAAGTCAGGGATTATTTGGAGCAGCTTGCCAAAGAGATCGAAGAGCTGAATAAAAATCAGGAAAAAGAGATCCAGCGGCAATTGCAGTTTCAGCAGGAAGTGCGTCAGGAAGCAACTTCGGCCTCTCAGACCATCGAAGACCTGAAAAGGCGGGAAGAACTGATCAGCCGGACTCTGGTTTTTGCCGAAAAGACCAAGGCCGACATCATAGCCAATGCCAGAAAGGAAGCTGAAAACATCATCCAGGAAGCTGAGATCAAGGCCAAGCGCGCCATTCAGGAAGCAAGATCATACCTGAGCGCGCTGGAACAGGAATACATGCATATCAAAGAACAGAAACGGCATTTCCTGATGCAGTTCAAAGTTGAACTGCAGACCTTCATAGAAAGGATAAATAAAGACCCGCTCCTGGGCAAGGAATCTGATAAACTGATCGACACTGAATTCAGACAGATCAAGGACAACATAGTACCGGGCAGCGAACAGGCTCCCGAGGCTGAAAAAGCGAAATGATGAGCTTTCAGCAAACGGCAGACTGGATCAAAGCCAGAATTCCTGATAAACCGGCAGCAGGAATAATTTTGGGCACTGGCCTCAACCCCCTGGCAGAGATGCTGTCAGACAAAATCGTCATTCCCTATGCAGAGATACCCGGCTTTGTGAAAAGCACTTCACCCTCGCACATGGGCAATCTGCTGTTCGGCTACCTGAACGGAAAATCTGTTATCTGCCTGCAGGGACGGTTTCACTTTTACGAAGGCTACACGATGGAGCAGGTCGTTTTCCCGATCAGGGTGTTGGCCGCTCTGGGCGTGAAGACGCTGATCGTGACCAATGCCTCCGGCAGTCTGAAAGAGGATTTTGAGCCCGGAGACATCGTCGTGCTGACAGACCATATCAACTTCATGGGCACCAATCCCCTGATCGGCAGCAATGTAGAAGAACAAGGAGAGAGATTTCCATCGATGAATCTGCCCTATTCCGAAAGACTGCAGGCTCATTTGAAGCAAGTTGCCTCAGAACATCAGATCAAGCTTAAATGGGGAGTCTATGTAGGGGTTACGGGACCGAGTCTGGAAACCAAGGCTGAATGCGCCATGTTTGCCAATCTGGGAGCGGATTTGGTGGGAATGTCAACCGTTCCCGAAGTGATCACGGCGCGTCATGCCGGAATGGAAGTTTTAGGGTTATCTGTCGTGACAAACTACAGCAATCTGATTCACAACCTGGCGCACTCGCAGGAAGAGATCAGAGCCAATGCAGACAGGGCTTCAGAACATCTGAAAAGACTGATCACTCAGTTAATAGTGCTTGTGTGATCGCATTGGGAAGTTATCTTATCAGCAAGGTTTTTTGGATTGACAGAGTTTTGCGGTGTGAAATGATGTCTATCTTGTATTTTTAATATAGAAACGTCGAAACAGACTGGAGTAAAAAATGGCAGCAAAAGCATTATCGGCAGCCAAGCTTAAACACTTTGAGGAGTTGATAAAAAAAGAACTGGCTGACAGCAAGAGCTTTATCGATAAAGCAAACCAGGACCAGAGCATCGGAGCCAGGGAAAGTTCCGGAGATCTGTCCTCCTATGCCTTTCATCAGGCAGACCAGGGTAGTGACACCAACCTGATGGAACAGACAGTCATGCTGATGGAACAGGAACGCGAAAAAATGAGACTTCTGAGCGATGCCCTGAGAAGAATCTCTGACGGCACCTATGGCATTTGTGAGATCTGCGGGGACAAGATTCAGGAGTCACGGCTGGAAATCATACCTTATGCCAGATACTGCATGGACTGTAAGTCCAAAGAAGAAGAAAAGAAGCGGCGCCGGAAGTAATGGAACTGATCTGGATGAAGGAAAAGGAGACCGCTACAGCCAGGCAATTCAGATATCTGTGGTTGGCTGCAGTTGTCATCTTGCTTGATCAACTGGTCAAGATCATAGTTAAACTGAAGCTGCCTCTGTATGAAAGCAAACAGATACTGGGCGAGCTGGTGATGCTGACCCACGTGCAAAACACAGGCGCAGCTTTCAGTATCAGTCTGGGCAGTCCTGAGTTCAACAGGGTCTTTTTCATCATCATGACCGTTCTGGCAGTTGTTTTTGTGCTCTATATGATCTACAGGTCAACCACAAAACTGCAGCGGATCGCACTCAGTCTGGTGATCGGCGGCGCCATCGGCAATGTCATAGACAGGATCCTGTTCGGCTATGTCACTGATTTTGTTGATGTGGATTTTCCCAACATAATCATGCAGAGATGGCCTGTGTTCAATGTGGCAGACAGCTCGATCGTGATTGCCATGGGTTTGCTGATCCTGGATGCGATCATAAATAAAGATGCCGGTGAAGTGAAAGCTCCGGCAGAAATAAATGACTGATTCTTTTTAAAGAAAACCGGGAGTTAATTATGCGGAGATTATTCATTCTGGCAGCGCTGCTGTTGTTCAGCGTTCTTGCTTTCAGCACATCAATTTATGATATTCAATACACGACCGTTCCGGGTCCGGGTAGCAACTATCCATCACTTTTGGTGGGTCAGGTGGTTTCCACGGAAGGAGTAGTTTCCGGGATAGGTTTTACCGGCGGCAAATATGTCATTACAGAAGGCTCCGGAGCCTGGAAAGGCATCTTTGTCAATGACCCTGCCCATACTCCAGAATTGGGTGACAGAGTAGCCATCACAGGAACTGTGAATGAAGTCAGCGGTTTCACGGAAATCGGAGATGTGACATCATATCTGGTGCTCAGTTCAGGTAATCCGGTTCCTGCAGCCGTAAGCATCACACCCCAGAATCTGCAGTATAACACTGGTGAAGCTTATGAAGGCGTGCTGATCAAGCTGACCGATGTGCGCGTGTCGGTTCCCCCCATTGGAAACCAGTTCACCGTTACCGCCAATAACTTCAGTTGTCAGATCAGCAACGGCTTCTATCCTCAACCCCATACCTGGAGCGGAATTGTGCTCAATCAATTGTGGGCGGAGATCACCGGCATCGTGAATTACGCTTCAGGACAATTCAGAACCAATCCGCGTTCAGACAATGATATGATCCCCACTGCCGACATCAACACGATCTCTCTCACCCTGGCCAATGTGGAAGCTCCCAAGGGCGAAACAGTTGCAGTCAATGTCACAGTCTCCAGACTGGAAGAAGACTGGAATCTTAAAGCATACAGATTCAAGGTCGGATTCAATAAAAGGATCGTGCGCTTTGCTGATGTCGAGATCGCATCCACATTATCAGACACCTATCCTGACTTGATCCTCTCTGCCAATGAGGATTCCATCACTGTAATTTACAGCAGTGACAATGCCCTGGCTTCTCCCACCAATTCGGGAATCCTGATCAAACTGCTGTTTGAAACCCTGTCCTACGGCGAAACCATTCTGGATATCACTCAGGGCTCATTCAGCTATACGCAGAACGATGTTGTTCAAACAGTCAATGCTTCCGTTCTGGCGGATGGAAAGATCAAGGTTCCCATCCAGAAGAAAGTTGCCTGGCTGAGCATCTGGAATAACGACAACAATAAGAAGAATATCTTCAATCCCTGGCTGAATCAGAAGATCACGATTGAATTCGGCAGTTTGGTTGAAACAGGCGTTCCAGCCGGCAAAGCTATTATCCGCATTTATGATTCACAGGGAAGGCTGGTGGCCACACCCATCAATAAGATCATTACTGCTCCGGATGGCATTGAGTATCTTTCCTGGGACGGCAGGGACAGAAACAAGAATCTGCTGCCCATCGGCCTGTATTATTGTCACCTGGAGATCATAGACAGAGTGACAGGTAAATCAGAGACTGCGGTGCAGCCTATCATTGTAGCTGCCAAGCTGAAGTAGGGCAAGATGAAGATTATTTTTGAGGGAATTATGAGAAAGATTATACTCGCACTTGTATTGATCGTCAATGTCAGTTTTCTGCTGGCAGTGTTCAACGATTATCAGCCTTCCGCCAGAGCCAGGGCCATGAGCAATGCCTTTGTGGCAGTCTCAGATGATGCTAATGGCGTTTTCTTCAATCCTGCCGGAATCAACCTGGCACCGATGAGTGCATCGGTTGGCATGGCACAACTTTTCGGACAAAGCTTTTCCGAAATCAAGACCGGCAGCTTTGTTTATCCGCTGCCCAAGAACTGGGGCGTGATCGGAGCAGGCATCAAGTCTTTCGGAGTGGACTTTGAAGACACTGTCCTGATGTCTGAAAACCAATACGTTCTGGCACACGGATTCAAGCTGATGGAAGACCTCCATTCCTCAGTGCAGGTGGGTTGGTCAGCCAATATCTATCATCTTTCCATGGACGGCTTTGACAGCGACATGGACTATGGCATCAACCTTGGTGCTCTTGCCACTCTCCATAACAGGACCAGATTCGGCTTTGCCGTATCCAACCTGAACAATCCCAAACTCGGTGTGAACAATCAGCACAGCATTCCGCGTAAATTCTCCCTGGGCCTGGCCTATATGCCATACGACCAGGTCACCACCAGCATTGAATTGAAAAAAGACTTTGCCGAAGACACGGAATTCATGGGCGGAGTGGAATTCAGGCTGTTTGACCCTCTCTATCTCAGGGCCGGAATGCATCAGAATCCAGCCACCTGGTCAGCCGGTGCCAGTTTCAGAATGATCGGCATCATAGTTGATTATTCTTTCACAAAGCACACAGTTTTGGATGCTACGCACTATCTGAACATCGGTTATGAGTTTGCGAGGAACTGATGTTTGACAAAGGTATAAAGCGTTTTCTACCACCGTTTCTGCTGATTGCTTATCAGCTCATGAACCACTGGAAAAGAAATCTGGCGCATAATCACAATATAAGGAAGATCGACAACACTGCCGAACAACTTGGCACCATAGAGCACATGCTGGTTCGTTTGGAGAAAAAGATTCAGCTTAATAAGGAAATGGTCGATAAATTGAAATTCATGCTGGTCTTCAGTATGTCTTTAAACTTTGTTCTATTGATCGTTATCCTGTTGAAAGTGCTGGGTTTGTTCTGATCAGAACATCAGATTAAGCGAGCAGTAAACTCTCCAGTCCAGATCATTCAGGTCTGAGCCGATCGGATTCACTCTGATCTCAGCCAGGGAATCCCTGTTCAACTGCCAGGCTGAAGAAAGCATCAGACTGTATTCTTTCCAAGTACCCCAACTGTACTTAGGCTGCACCTGCATAATGGCGATTCCTCGCTGTGCCTGCAGCATACAGCTTATGTTGTGCCTTTCGTCAATGCCATTGATCAGATATTCGTTGCCTTCTTTGATGCCAGTCTCATTGCGCTCCCAATCGAAACTCAGATCAGCCCTGAAAGCATCCGTCCGTCTGCTTCTGTAAGGCAGTTGATTCCACTTTGTGAGAGTCAGTTTGGCAGCCAACGGCGTGGAATCATAGACAATATGGTAGGAAGCTGAGACTTTCCTGTAAAAGGTGTCCCTGATCTCCGTGAAAAGGTTGTATTTGTAGTCGTCATAATCTGCCCTGATCTGATATTCCTGATGCAGCAGAAAACTGTCACCCAGTAGAAGATCACACTCAGGCTGCCATTGCAGACCAGTGATGGTGCTGTTGTTGGCCGACAGCACTGCGTTGATGAAGACGTCGTCTCTCTGCCAATAGAGAAGACGGTTGGCCACCCTCATCCTGCTTTTCCAGTAAAGTATCCACCCCAGTTTGTAGGTGTTGGTGAGATAGTCGTTATCCAGCTTGTGATTAGAGTCAGGAAACTGGGTACGGCGCAGTTCTATCGTGTAATCGAACAGAATAGAATCGGAGGCAACGTATTCCCATGCCATACCGGCATTGGCAGTTCTGATGTCGATGATGCGGGAGTTTCTCACATAGGATAAGTCTTTGATGTAATAGCTGTGAGCATTGTTGGACGTGAGCATGATGTTATCCGTCAGCAGGTAAGACAGCCTGACCTGAGCCAGATTATTGTAGTCGCCGGTGTTGCGGGCTTTGTTTTGCTCGTGCCTGTAGTCGCTCAGAGAATAGCTTTCCAGTATCTCGCAGTTCAGATGATTCCCGACCGGGAATGACACATTCAGATTGGTAGTAAGATTCTTCTTATATTGTCTGTCAGAGTTGTCATAGAAGCTGTTGCCGTTTTCCTGATCAGGGCTTTGCAGCACATACAGGTCTTCCGTACGGGTTGAGGCATTGACGAATCCCTGCACCAGCAGTGAGTTTTTTTCCAATTGAGATGACAGGTTGGCAGAAAATTGTCTGTAGTTTTCCCAGTCCAGTTTTTTCAGTTCGGCATTACCGCCCAGTGACAGATAAGCTGCATCGCTGTTCATCGAAAAGCTGGTGCTGACTCTTTCCAGAAAGCCCGAACTGATCAGTTCATGGTTATCCTTGTATCTATCCTGTTCCTGTCTGTAATACGCCCTGGCAGAGGTTTCCAACCTCAAACTGTCCAGAGGTGATAAAGTGATGCCATAACCCAGAAAGCCTGTTCTATTGAGATAAGGATTGAGTTCGCTTTCCAGACTGCTGTAGTCGGTCAGGTATTCATATCCGGTCTGGATATTGTGAGTCAGCAGCCTGTCAGAATTATACATGGACACATAGAGGAAGCTGTTGCGGCTGATCTGGTCAAAGTCTATCCGCTTGTCTTCCAGCGTTCTGCCCGTGATCTGCACCTGCCAGTTTTTCAGAGGAGAAAGCTTGTAACTGGTGCTCTGCTCGAACTTGCGCTGCTTGAGACTGTTATAGAAGTAAAGGCTGAAATCGTTGGACTGCGCTATGCTAATGACCGGAAAGGTCAAAAGCACAATCAGCCAGATGAACAAATTCGCCTTCTTCAATCGTTTCTCCTCGCCTTTGAAAATCAATCCCGCTTGCCTGCTCCAGTTTGATCAGATCGTCCGGAGCAAACATAGACCGCAGATTATTCCTCAGAGTCTTGCGTCTCTGCGCAAATGCTTTATTGATGATGAGTCTGTAAGTGTCAAGAGATTTGAGTACGGGTTTATCCTGACGCGGCTTAAGGCGCACAACTGCAGATTCCACCTGAGGCGGAGGTTCAAAGGCAGCAGGCGGAACCTTAAAGAGCAGTTCAATGTCAAATGCATATCTCAGCTTGAGAGTCATCACTCCGTAGGCCTTGCAGCCCGGCCTGGCAGTGAGTCTTTCCGCCACTTCCTTCTGGATCATGATCACGACCCTGGAAAAGAACTGCGCGTTTTCTTCAATGGCATACAGTACCGGCGATGTTATCTGATAGGGAAGGTTGGAAACCAGCTTAACCTGCTTGGCCCCTGCTTGGGTTTCCTGTGACAGCAGATTTTTCCAGTTAACGGCAAGGATGTCTTTGTTGATCAGATTGAGTTTGGATCCGAACCGCTTGGTTAGCAGTTCAGCCAGCCGATAGTCTATCTCAAAGGCAGTCAGTTTATCCGTTAATTTGATCAGTCTTTCAGTCAGCACTCCCTGTCCCGGGCCTATTTCCCAGACCGGCTCTCCACAAGTGATTTCAGCAGCATTTACAATGGCGTCAGCCAGACCGTCATCCTTGAGAAAATGCTGTCCGAATTGCTTTAAGGGTCTGATCGCCATGGCTCTCACGCTGCTGTGAATAAAGTATTATTAACTCAGATACAGCAATCCTGAAACCGGGCAGAAATCCTCAAACTGCCGATTTCAGGATTAACAAATTAGGCGCTGGCTGCTTCAGGTTTGACGCTTTTGCAGATCTTGCAGACCTTGATGGTCTTGTCGCCGGCTTTGACTTCTTGTGTGAGCTTAACGCCGGTGCGGTGACAGAAAGGGCATTCGCCCCTGCCGTGGTTGGGCATGCTTCTGAGCAGTTTTCCGCGATGATTCTTGGCCATTATATTCTCCTTGAGTTATCTTTTCCTCAGTTTAGAGCCATTTTTCACAACCTGTCATATCGTCAATGGAAAACTGAATCCAGAACTGATAATCATTCTTTTTAAGCTTTTAGATTGACAGATTTGCGCCTGTCAAGAGAGAATGAAATCTGATTGCAGGGAGGAACGATGAAACCTTTACTCGTATGTCTTTCAGCATTGATCTGCTTAGCTATATGCTTTGCTCAGCCCAGGGGAACCACTCAGGCGGAGTTTCCCACTGATGGAATCTGTGTCGGACAGGCAGAATCCTTTATCCCTTCTTCAACTCCGACCGTTTCGGATAACCCGGTTTGGCTTGACAGGGATGAGTGGATCCCGGTTGATTCAATACAAGTCAACACCTTCCTGCGTGCCGGCAAGCAGCACGGAATGCTTTTTTCCACATACAATCAGACCATGCAGACCAGTTCCACCCTGGGAGAGATCATTCCTGCCGCCATTAGCGCCATAGATAAATCTCCTCTCTGGCTGAGAGCTGATCTGGCCAATGTCTTCAGCCAGCTCTCATCCCTGAAGCAGATGGCGTGGGCCGCCATCATCAACGATGCAGTTGATCCCTATATTGACGAGATCGCCTTTGCAGTGGCGCATTCGTCAGTTCAGTACCTGGCGTCAAACTTTTCCGATCCCTCCTTGTTTGTGGAAAACGCCCAGTTGCTTTATTCCATCGATGCTGAACTGCCCTATGTCCAGATCGTGAATTATGGCTCTTCCACAACTGACCCTGACTATTATTCCACCACCCAATATTATAAAACCACCGCCGACAGCCAGGTGGTGCAGATGACCGTCCCGCGAGACATTTACTACTGGTATATCGTGCATCCCAAGATCACTGACGAGATTCCCGCTTACATCAATCCCGCCCTTACGGAAAGCAACACGACCCATTCCAACAACATCAATCCTCCTCCCGACGGCGTGTTCTGGCGCAACTACCTCTATACCGTGCAGGAACTGGATTATCCTGTCCTGCGAGACACTCTGATGCAGTGCCAGACCGCTTTCAACCGTAATGGCACCTCCGGTGACGCCATCCGCGCCATCCAATGGTGGATCAATCACACGATGAGTTTCACCAGCGGCACGGAGCGTCCCCATCAGCCGGTGCGCATCTACAAAAAGCACATGGGACGCTGCGGCGAATATGCAGACTACACTGCAGCCGCCAGCAGAATTGCTTTGATCCCCTGCACCAGCATTCTCTCTGTGTCCACAGACCACACCTGGAACGAATTCTGGGAAGACGGCTGGGTGCAGTGGGAGCCCGTCAACGGCTACATCGACGCTCCTCTGGTTTATGAAAACGGTTGGGGCAAGGTGTTCGGCACTGTCTTCGAGATCCGCAGCGACGGATTTTTAACTTCTGTCACGGACAGGTATTCGGAAGGCCTCGCTACAATCACCATCGCCGTCAGAGACAGTTTAAATTATCCCATCGACGGTGCGCGTGTCATCCTTGCCTTCACGGATCCTGCCATACGCGTGGACATGGTCGGTTTCACTGACAACGACGGCATTGTGGTCTTCACGGTTGGTGAAAACCGCCACTACTTTGCCAGAGTGGAATCCAGCGTCGGCATCTTTCCCACCAACCCCGGAACCTATCTGTCTTTAATGGATAACGCCGAGGACGGTGAAAGCTATGCCTACCAGATGACTTTGACCCTGCCCAAACCCGTGCCCCACATAACAGAAATCCCCGTCCCCGCTGATGATGTTCAGGACTGGCGTTTCTATCTGGAATTCACCGTTCCCAAACAGATACTGTATGGCAAAGTGACTTGGGATGATTTGGCTGCCAATGGCGCTCCGGCTTTCTTCTACAAGGAATTGGACTCACCCGGCAGAGTCAATCTGCTGATGACGGATGCGGATAATTACCTTTTCTATGGAATTGACCAGACGGCGCAGGCTTTTAACGTTCAGACCGATGTAGCTTCCGGTGCTGCCATGTTCAATCTTCCCAATCAGTGGGACTGGTATGCCTTTCTGGACAACAGCTCTCAGGTTGCCAATGCGCAATTGGTCACAGGTGTGATGTTGTATGAGCATTACGGAGTCAGCAATGATGACAATGTCCTGCCTTCAGCTTCGGTAAAACTATATCCTGTTTTCCCCAATCCCTTCAGCAGCGAGACTTGCATCCGCTTCAACCTGCCCAAGTCAGCCCAGACGGACATCTCTATTTACAACATTAAAGGACAAAAAGTCCGCTCTCTGTTTTCTGATGTTTCCAAAGCCGGTCTGAATGAAATTATCTGGGATGGCAGAGACGAACAGGGTAGCTTTGCTGCTAACGGCATCTATTTCTGCCGATTGACCTCAAGCGGAAAGACCCTGTCCCGCAAAATGATCCTGTTAAAATAGACCCTTATTTCATCACAAATCCGGCATACAGAGCATAGACGATGAGGAACATCGCACCCTGCCAGCGTTGCAGGGAATGCCTTTTGGGCAGAACGACGAAGATAAAGAGCAGCACCGTGGAGAGGATCATCAGGTATTGGTCTGTATTGAACGAAACGCTGTAGAGAGGCGGTTTGATCAGGCTCGTCACACCCATGATCAGCAGCAGGTTGAAGATATTGGAGCCCACGATATTGCCCAAAGCGATATCTGTATGTTTTTTGACGGCTGCCACGATCGAGGTCGCCAGTTCCGGAAGCGAGGTCCCGAAAGCGATAATGGTGAGACCGATGATCTTTTCGCTCAGCCCGAGGTTCTGAGCGATTCTGACCGCGTATTTGACCACCCAGTTGCCTCCCAGAAGCAGTCCCAGCACGCCGGAAACGATGTAGGCGATAGTCAGCAGCAGCGGAAATTCCCTGATCTGCGTCTGCAGGTCGGAGCCCTGTTTGCTCAGGTTATGAGCATAGATCATAAACAGGACAAAGAGGCCAATCAGGATGAAACCGTCTCCCCGGCTGAGCAAATTCACCGCTCCTGTGCCAAACCACTGATCGTTGACCATGAGCAGTAAAACAACAGAACTCAGCAGCGCAAAAGGGATCTCCCGGTAGGTCGTTGCCCTTTTCACCTGCATGGGATAAAGCAGAGTGCAGATGCCCAGAACCAGATAAACATTAAGGTTGTTGCTGCCGATGACGTTGCCGAAGGAAATATCCGGTGAGCCTTTGAGCGCTGCGATCACATTGACGATCAGTTCCGGGGTGGAAGTCCCGAAGGCAACTATGGTCAGTCCGATCACGATCTGCGGCACGTTGAACCGTTTAGCCAGCGAGCTTGCACCCTTCACCAGCCAGTGCGCGCCCAGCAGCAGAACTGCAAATCCGATCGCCAGCATGACAAATGAACTCAGCATTTTCTTCCCTTTTCCCTTGCATTTTTATGCTTTCTGCCTGCTCCATTTCCGTCAAGTAAATTTGATTTTCCCCGCTTTCACGCTTTGGGTTTGTCAATTATTCCATATATGCATTACGGTACCACTACGGTATCACTACGGTACCATTACGGTAAATAACCGTAATGCTACCGTAATGGTATAGTAATAGTCAAGTAGTGCAATTATGGGTGATGTAAGGAAGATTCCTGCTTAACCACCCCAGCCATTAAGCTGTCAGGGGGCCCCAGTCGCAGGAATGACGGCCTGGAGGGTATGTGTCAAGCGTGTCACATTGAGCTTAGTCGAAATGCGGACACGCAGTTGGCGTCTTATAAAATACGCATGTTGACGGTGTCTTATCCTTCGACTATGCTCAGGATGACACCTCAGAAAAGTTCAGGATGACACCTCAGAAAAGTTCAGGAGCACTTTTTATAAATCAGAAGCTGAGGGCTTTGTTGTTTTCCTTCAGCCATTTCTCCCATTTCATGTAATCGGGGATGAGCTCTTCCACCTTTTTCCAAAAGGCCTTGGAGTGGTCCATCTGGTTCAGGTGCATGAGCTCGTGCACGCAGATCAGGTCGATCACCTGCATCGGCGCCATGACCAGACGCCAGTTCAGATTGATGCTGCCGGAAGTCGAACAGGAGCCCCAACGCGTTCTGGCATTGGAGATTTTGATCCGTCTGTGTCTCAGCAAAAGTCTGGAGGAATACCACAGAGTCCTCTGCACCAATATCTTTTCCGCCTCCTGACGATACCAGAATTTGAGCGCCTGTTCTGCCTCCTCTTCAAATCTTTTATCAATGCATATGGCGTCCCTGAGCAGAACCGGCTCCTCCAGGCCTTCGACAAAGCGCAGGGGATAGTTTTTGCCCAGATAGGGAAACTCCTCCCCTTCCGCATATTTTGGTCCGGATTGTCTGTTCTTTTTGATCTCTGCAACCCTGGTCTCGATCCAGTCTTTGTAATTTACCAGAATTTCCTCGATCACCCGGACAGGCATTTTGAGCGGAGCATGGATCTTGAGTTTATTCTCCTTGGTGAGGAAGAATCCGATCGACTTGCGCTTCTTGCGCACCAATATATAGTCTTTCATAATATCTAAATCTTTCAGGATGAATCAGCCTTTTTGATGATTATTTTTGATGTATTTTGTTCTGAACTGGCAAAGCCTGTCAAGAGAAAACAGAGCAGGCCGGATCGAGACAATCCGGCGCTGCATCCGTTCCCCCAATGGAGTGTGAAGAGGCTGTATTACAGTCTGTGACGGGGGCTGTGGTAATGGGTTTCGCGGGTCTCAACCTGTCTGGGATAAAGCTCCAGATGGATGAACGTCTCTTTCCAGACCAGCCCTGAGCCGATCAGATGGGGACTCTCATAACGAAAGTCCTCGCCATATCCGAGTGACTTGAACACCTGCGGTTCGCAGACGCGGAACTGCTCCAGAAAGTCATGCACCTGCTCCAGGGTGCAATTGCACTCCTGATCGCTGCTCAGACTGTCCATGGCGTAGCTTCTGATCAGTTTGGAGTGCAGGTCAAACCAGACTTTGTCAGAGCTCAGGCAGTCCAGACCGGCGATCCTGTTCTGCAGGCAGACTATGATGCCGATCTGCCTGTCCTGACAGGGAAAATGCTCAGCATAATCCTCCAGACGGGGTTTTACGGCATCATAAACATCCTTCATGGCGTTGGTAGGGGAGCTGACCTCATTCTTACATGCCATAAAAGAGATATCTTCCCAAACCTTGCCCTGGTCGGAGCGGAAACTTCCCCTTTCCCTCAAGTTCTGACTGACATCTGCCATTTTGCCCGCGCGGATGCTGGAACTCAGGACATTGCCGGATTCTTCGAAATGCGGTTTATGATATGACCACCTGCCGCTTTCGGTGCAACTGACCGGGATGATGGTCTCGGAAAGCTCTTTGACCAGTATGGTGGTATTGAGAATGCGGTTCTGCTTGGCGCCGGAGATCTCCTCCCCATCCAATAGTAGAACAGGTAACTCCGCAGTGTTTCTGACCTTGAGTTCTGGCACTGAACCACCCTGGCTGATCTCCGTGATCAAGAGCAGATTCTGGTTCAAGGCCTGTTTCAGGCTTAAGTATGTGATCTGGCTCTCCCCTGTGGAAAAGATCGGAAATACACACATCCCTTTATGGGACTGCCTTTCCCCTACCCTGATCCCCGTAAGGAAGTTCTCGTTCAAGTATTTCATGGTTTACCTCCTGAATTATGGTTTTTAACTATGTATTTTGTATCCATATATATTCAGAAGCGTTCCAATCATTAATATGCAGTGTAATGAACTGATTGATATGGAGTTATGTTGTTTGAAGTTATATTGAGTTTATGATACTCAGTAAAATACTTTATCTTGATGAGTAATATTATTTACGCCTCAGGCTAAAAACGGATAAAGCGTGGGCATTATTGGGGTGAAAAAAAACCGCCGCATGATCTGCGGCGGTTGTATGTTGTTTAATTCGACGTTATTTGTCCACGATGGGATGAACCACATCGGCGTGCACCGAGATGTTCAGTTCCATGCCATCCCAGGCAGAGTTCCACGGAATGCTGATGACATCACCATCGGACAAGGGATCATATTCATCGCAGTAGGGGAAATTACCGAATGCCGGTGGTCCCACATAGCCGACCAGTTGAACATTGATATGATACCTTTCCATCAGCCAGCCGTTCATCATGTCGATATCGATCTTGAGGTAGTCTCCTTCTTTCCAGATATCGATTTCGCCGCACTTGTAGGACTGTCCGGCATAGAAGTAGTAAGTCTGGGGCGCAAGCACAGGATATGACTTGACATAGGAGAACCAGGGATGCGGCTTGCCCATTGATTTCATCCAGCGATAGGTGAAGTCGTCCGGCAGGTCATACATTCTGATCATGGCAGTTTCTTCCATGTATTCCGGAGGAGGAGGCGGATCATCATCTTCCGTCAGGACATACCACATATACCACCACCAGCGTGGTCCGGGACCGGGTTCGTCTCCGCCCCAGCCGGTCTCATCCTGCCATTCGCCACCGCCCAGATCCTTGTGCAGTTCGAAGTGCACTGCGATCATGACGGTATCGCCAAGGCTGAAATTGTAGTTGGATTTGGGGATTACTTTGGTGAATGTGGTCAGATAAGGATCCCATTCACCATCCGGTGGTTCATGATAATCGAACTGGCCCGGAACGGGGATATCGCCGTTCATCGGAAAATCAGCAAAACCATATCCGATATGGTAATGGGCTTTGCCAACTGCCCAGCCGCCAACCGTGTCGAATTTGATGTAGAAGTTGTCAACTGTATCCCAAACAGACAACTGGCCTGCATATTCATTGGCATTGCCGGCATGGATGTCAGCTGTCGTGAGAGCTTTGGGAGCATAAGTTTCACCGTCCTTGGCTGTTGCCGGAGCGGTGATGTCTTTGGTTCCGCATCCGACCAGCAGCAAAGCTACTGCGATCAGAAGGAAACCCAATTTGAGTGTGTTTTTCATGTTTCCCCCTTAAAAAGGTTTAGATACTTTGGTTGTTACTGTTTCCTATTTCAGGTGCAAAGCGGAGACAATCCCCGCTCTGGTTTGATTTTGAAGTTCTCTCATAAAATAAGGCAAAGCTGTAACAACAGATGAACTGCTTTTAGTCACAGTACTTGTTTTCGACACCAATAGGCTTTTGTTAAAACAATAAACCAACTTCATTTTTGACTTTCCTTCTTTCTTAGCTCCTTTGTGTGCATCAAATTAGCTTTTTCATAGGGCATTTCAGTATCTCCAAGGCTCATAAATGTAAAGATACCTCTACCCTATGAATCAAAAACTAAGTGATTTATTTTCCCTGTCAAGAAAATTCTGATGTTTTACAGAGTATTTTCGGTCATACTTAAACTCTGCAAAGAAAACGTGATACACAACGGTGGCCTTATATATGTCAGTAAGTTAGTTAACACTTCATGAATGAAAAAATGCGGCAGTGAAAAAAAATCTGAAACGCCAAAGCTTATTCCCCATATTCACATAAATTTACAGAAAAAAGTGTTGACAAAAATCATCAATTTTGAGAGTATGTAAACTATAGACTATGTAATAAGTCAGTAGTATTTATTGGTACTAATGCTGCTAAAGGGAGGAATGCTTGCTGTCACATAAGTCCTGGGATGCTTTGACGCTGTTCATCATCTTTCTGTTATCTCTGGTGATCCTGTTCTCCGTTGTGCAGTTGATCACCGGCGGAAAGATCATCCTGGGTCTGTCACAAGTCACCGGCAAGATCCTGACCTATGTCTTCACCATAACCATATTTCTGATCATCATAGTATTGGTCATGGAGAACGGCTCGCCGGTCCGGACCATTGCCTGGATCCTGTTTCTGGTCTATATTCCGATCGTCGGATTCATCTTTTATCTCTTTTTCGGACGCAACTGGCGCAAGACCAGGATCTTTTCACGCAAAAGCACGGAAGACATTCTCAATTTGCAGCAGCACCTGCTGGCAGAGTCCCTGACCGAGGAGAAGCAACACAAATTTAGGAACCCTCTTACCCTGAAACTGATCAGCCTGCTGGAAAACAATTGCAAAGCCATCCTAACCACAGACAACCTGGTTGAGATCATTCCCCATACTCCTGACGCTTTTACTGAGATCCTGAAAGGTATTTCCAAAGCCAAGGAGCATGTTCACATTCAGTATTTTTCCATCACCAATGACGAAACCGGAAGAAAGTTCAGGGACGCTCTGATAGCCAAAGCAAAAGAAGGGATCAAGATAAGACTGATCTATGACGCGGTCGGCTGCTGGAGCCTGAGCTACCGCTTTAAAAAGAGTTTAAAAAATGCCGGCATAGAGCTTTATCCCTTTCTACCTTCCCCCTTTCCCACCATCAGCAGCAGACTGAACTACCGCAACCACCGCAAACTGGTCATTATTGACAACGCCATTGCCTATCTGGGCGGAATCAATATCGGAGACAAGTATCTGGGCAGAAACAAGTATTTCGGCTACTGGCGCGACAGTCTGGTCGTGATGCAGGGACGCAGTGTGAAATCACTTCAGGCGATCTTTCTGACCGACTGGTTCTTTGTTTCCAGGCAGAACCTGATGCAGCAATACCTGACACCTTTGAATAATGTCAAAACACCTGACCAGAATGTCACCCCTGAGGGCATCCCGGTCCAGATAGTCAGCAGCGGTCCTGATTCGGACTGGGAAAGCATCATGCAAGTCTATTTTGCCGGCATAGCCAATGCCAAAACCAGGATCCACATCACCAGCCCTTACCTGGTGCTGAACGAGAGCCTGCTCATGGCTCTCAAGACTGCTTCCCTCAGCGGTGTGGAAGTCAAGATCATCCTGCCTGCCAAGCCTGACCACCAGATCGTTTTCTGGGGCTCCAGATCATATTACACTGAACTGCTGCTGTCCGGAGTCAGGATCTTTGAGTATCAGAAAGGATTCATCCATGCCAAGGTGCTGATCGTGGACGGTGAAATTGTCTCCATCGGCACTGCCAATATGGATATGCGCAGCTTCAACCAGAACTTCGAACTCAACGCCATGCTCTATGCCAAAGACATAGCCGCAGTGGCTGAAAAGCAATTCCAGAACGATCTGGCAGAGAGCAAAGAAGTCCTGCTGGAAGAATTCTCCCGCCGCTCCGTACTAAACAAAGCACGGGAATCGGTGTGCCGGCTCTTTTCTCCCCTGCTATAAAAAAAGACCTCTGAACCAGAGGCCTTCTTTTTATCCTATTTTCGACAATCTTATTTGACTACTGCCAGGATTTGTCCTTTGCTGACGCTGTCTCCGGCGTTCAATGGCAGGGAAGCAACCGTTCCCTGTACGGGACTTGGGATGTTGTTATACATCTTCATCGCTTCCAGGACCAGGATCGTGTCTCCGACCTCGACTGCATCTCCGACCTTCTTTTCATACTTGACCAGCATGCCCGGCATGGGTGCTGTGATGGGAGTTCCACCTTCTACTGCAGGAGCCGGATTGGCGGCAACGGATACGGGATTTGGTTTTACCGGAGCAGGTACAGGTGCTGCAGCAGCGGGTTTGGCTTGCGGAACGGGATTGGGGGCAGCGGGTCTGCTGCTTACGACACGCGGAGCGCCGCCTTTCTCATTTACTTCCACCAAAAAGTACTCGCCATCCACATAGACGTCGAACTGCCTGATTCCTTCTGGTTTGGGGGGATTTTCTTTTTTGGGCATAACTATGAATTCTCCTGATTTCACTTTTCTGATTATTTCTTCCTGATTCTGGACCTGTTCCAGGGTTACGGGTTTGGCTTCCTCGGGAACCGGGATAAGGCCGTATTTCCACTTCAGGAAACGCATGGCAGTCACGTCATAGAGCGCAACGATCAGCTCATCATCAATGTCTTTGGCAAGTCCTTTACACATCTCTTTGACCTTGTCCATGGCGGGTTCAATGACATCGCCGGGACGCACGGTAATGGGCTTCTCACCACGCGGATAACCTTTCAGCGCTTTTTTCTGAACTTCTTTATCGATGGGCAGGGTCGTCTTGCCATACAGGCCGTAGCAGAGGTCCTTGACCTGTTCCGTTATTCTGGAATATTCGCCGTCTTTGGTATCAAACAAAGCATTATTAACTGCCTGGATGCCGACGATCTGACTGGTCGGCGTCACTAATGGTATCGTGCCAAGGTCTTCCCTGACCTTGGGAATCTCTTCAAACACCTTGTCCAGCTTGTCCAGCGCATCCATGTCCCTGAGCTGATTCACCAGGTTGGAAAGCATTCCGCCCGGCGTCTGATGCAGGATCACGTCTGTATCGATGATGCTGTATTTCGTGTTGCCGGCAAACTGCAGGTATTTTGGAACTACCTTTTCCAGATCCTTGCCGATCTTGTTGAGCAGCCTGATATCAAACCCCGTGTCACGATTGGTTCCCAATAGAGAAATGACCAAAGGTTCGACCGCCGGATGCGAGGTTCTGTAAGCATACGGCGCCATGCAGGTGTCAATGATATCGACTCCTGCCTCGATCGCTTTGAACAAGGCCAGATCGCCCAAACCGGCAGTGAAATGCGTATGCAGATGGATGGGAACCTTGACGTTTTCCTTGAGGGCGCGCACCAGGTTGTATGCGTCATAGGGCGCAACCAGACCAGCCATGTCCTTGATGCAGATCGTGTCAGAGCCCATCTCTTCAAGCTGTTTGGCTTTTTTGACATAGTATTCGATGTTATAGACCTCGCCGCCCATGCGCTGTTCCGTCAGGGAATAGCAGATCGCGCCTTCCAGAACCTTCTTGTTCTTTTTAATTAGCTTGACTGCGGTTTCAAAATTGCGGAAATCATTCAATGCATCGAACACGCGGAAAATATCGATCCCATTATCGGAAGCCCTTTGCACAAAAGCTTCCACCACATCGTCAGCATAGTTACGGTAACCTACCAGGTTCTGTCCCCTCAGCAGCATGGAGAATGGAGTTTTCTTCATATGCTTTTTCAGGGTGCGGATGCGTTCCCAGGGATCTTCATTCAGATATCTCTGCATGCAGTCAAAGGTGGCTCCGCCCCACATCTCGACTGAATAGAAGCCCACTTTGTCCATGTCTTCCGCCACCACGACCATGTCTTCCGTTCTGCCGCGGGTGGCAAACAGGCTCTGATGCCCGTCCCGGAAAGTCAGATCCTGTACCAATATGGGATTAACCGCTTTCGGGCGGTCAGGTTCATACCGCATCTGGGCCATTTCAAGAACGCCATGTTTATCCATGCGTCTTCTCCTTAGTATGTCTATTTATTTCTCTTGATAAATCTGCGCTGATACATGTCCCTGTAATTCATCGTCTGCTGTCTGCCATAGATCGTCCATTCCGTCGGCTGATGCGGAGGCAGCTTTTCCGTAAAGGTTGAAGTCTCCTCACTGCTCATCAGCGAGACCACTGCCGATACCGCAGCCAGTTTCTTTTTATCTTCCATTTTAAGCTCCGTACAATAATTCTAACACAGAGTCACAGAGTTTTTTAAGGCACAGAGAATTATGATGAAATGATTTCTCATTCCTCTCTTTTTCCTCTGCGTCTCTGTGTCTCCGTATCTCTAAATTCATATTCTTTCGTGTATTCCGTGGTTAATAAACTACATTGGGATATTGCCGTGTTTCTTGGGCGGCAGAGATTCACTCTTGGTGCAGAGGATCTCCAGCGCATCAATCAGCCGGGCGCGTGTTTCTGAAGGTCGGATGATGGCATCGATGTAACCTCTGGACGCCGCTACATAGGGATTATTGAACTCGTCCTCATAGATCTTGATCATTTCGGCACGCTTGGCCACCTTATCTTCCGCTTCGGCAATTTCTTTGCGGAAGATGATATTGGAAGCGCCTTGGGCGCCCATCACAGCGATCTCAGCCATGGGCCAGGCAAAGACCATGTCCGCACCCAGATGACGGCTGCTCATGGCGATGTAGCTGCCGCCGTAGTCCTTTCTGGTGACCACGGTCAGTTTGGGCACTGTGGCTTCGGAATAGCACCACAAAAGCTTGGCGCCGTGCCTGATGATCCCGTTCCATTCCTGATGCGTGCCGGGCAGGTAGCCAGGTACGTCAACCAGCGTCAGCAGCGGAATATTGAACGCATCACAGGTGCGGATGAAGCGGGTGGCTTTGTCGCTTGCGTCAATATCCAGACAGCCTGCCAAAATCTGGGGCTGGTCAGCTATGATGCCTACCACCCTGCCGTTCAGTCTGGCAAAGCCCACGATCACGTTCTGCGCATAGTAGTGATGCGGCTCAAAGAAGACTCCGTCATCCACGATGCTGTGGATCACATCGCGCATGTCATAACTCATTTTGGGGTCGTCGGGAATGATAGTATCCAGTTCCGGGCACAGTCTGTGCGGATCGTCGTTGGTGGCCTGCAGAGGCGGTTCTTCCATGTTGTTGGCTGGAAGGTAGGACAGCAGGACCTTGATCTGTTCGATGGCGTCGGCATCGCTTTCACAGGCGAAGTGCGCATTACCGCTCTTGGTATTGTGAGCCATCGCACCGCCCAGTTCTTCCTGTGTGGTTTCTTCGCCGGTCACGGCTTTGATCACGTCCGGGCCTGTGATGAACATAAAACTGGTGTTTTTTACCATGAAGACAAAGTCTGCCATTGCAGGAGAATAAACAGCTCCGCCGGCGCAGGGGCCCATGATGGATGCGATTTGCGGGATCACTCCGCTGGCTCTGGAATTGCGGTAAAAGATGTCTCCGTAACCTCTCAGCGCATCGACTCCTTCCTGGATCCGCGCTCCGCCGGAATCATTGATCCCGACCAACGGCACTCCAGCTTTGAGAGCCATGTCCATCACCTTGCAGATCTTGGTGGCGTGCATTTCTCCCAGACTGCCACCCCGTGAAGTAAAATCCTGCGCAAAGGCGAAGACGGGACGCCCGTTGACCAGTCCGTGCCCTGTCACCACGCCGTCGGATGGGATATCGATCTTTTCCATGCCAAAGTTATCACAGCGGTGGTGCACAAACATATCTATTTCACGAAAGGTTCCGGGGTCAAACAATAGGTCAATCCTTTCCCGTGCCGTGAGTTTGCCGCCGTCATGCTGTTTCTGGACAGCTTTTTCGCCGCCCATCTGGCGAACCTTGTTTTCCAGTTCCTGCAGCTTCTCCAGCGAAATTCTGGTATTGGACATAGTGTCTCCTTCTTTCTAAACTCTATGAATCTGAATACATTATCTCATTTTAAGACTGAGTTTCTTTATTTATGAATGAATGGCTTTCGTCAAGTGAAAAGTAAGAAATTCAGAACACGTAACACACGAAAATAACGAAATACACGAATGATTAACTATGAAAAGATCACACAGAGACACAGAGGAAAAGAGAGATACAGAGTATTTTTGATTTGAGATTAATCTTTTTCGGAGTTCAAATTGCCCTTTTTAGACTTACATTGGCATCTTTCTAATAGGGCAATTCGGACTGAACAAAGGAACACACAGAGGCACAAAGTTATTTAAGACGCAGAGATGGGTCATCATGCCGATTCAGATTTAGAAGTGCTGGCAGGCAGAAATCATTCTCTGCGGTTCATTTTCCTCCGTGTCTCTGTGTGTTGCTCGGTTTGGTTTTATGCTGTTATATTACCTGTTTCAGATCCCGTTATCCAGTGCCTGGTAGTTGAGGACGGGCGGCAGCAGGCCTGCCATGACAGCGGCTTTGACGGTTTTGCAGGGCAGGTTGTCATCATAGATCTGCTGGCGGGTTAGAGTTTTAAGGTTGACCATGCCGGCTTTCTGCATGGTCCAGAGCATGGTGATGTAGAGATTGTACCAGCCCGACACGCTTTTCTTCGCATCCGGAAGCTCTTTGTAGAGCGAGGTGTAAACCTTGAAATCGCTTTTGTATGCTTCCGAGGGCGCGATCTTTTTCAGGTTCTGCGCAATGCTTTTGTAATCCTTGTGATGGGCCGACGGTTTGAAATGGGCGGGCCTGCGCCTGCCGATCAGGACATCGCTGTTGGGCAGGGTGTAAAAGATCATGTCGTCCACGTTGCCTGTGTAACCCGTAAGACCGAATTTTGCCTTGGCTTTCATCTTTAATCTCCTTTTGCCGCCGGTGTGCACTCAGCAGTCCGGCAGCCTGTTTTTTCTTTCAAATCACATGCCTTCTGCCTAATACCAAATGTAGATCAAATGTATGGCAAAAGCATATCATCTGTATATCAAATGTATTCTAGAGCACATTTAATATGCTTTTGATATACTGTCAACATATATTTGATCCTAACATGGATACCCCCCATTTTTATATGAGTCTGATTTTAAGTTGCATCGGCTCATGATCACGAGCCCCATAATCATACTTGGTCCACGCGGCAAAAGCCTTTTTAACAGCTTTCATGAGTGCTGTGTAGACA
>Ga0209610_1000329_pt1 | contig 24735 bp, 23 predicted proteins | sample LakKivw275mmetaG_FD_184137 | JGI IMG/M metagenome (GOLD analysis project Ga0209610, IMG submission 184137) | Anoxic lake water microbial communities from Lake Kivu, Rwanda to study Microbial Dark Matter (Phase II) - Lake Kivu water 275m metaG... | ecosystem: Environmental > Aquatic > Freshwater...
AGAGGCGGCCGCGCTTGACCACCTGCTTGACCAGGTTGGTTCCGAAGCGATAGCCGAGGTGACGATAATCCGGCACGGAAAGCACGAGAAGGTCGGCCTGCTTACCGGGTTCGATGGAGCCGACCTTATCCGCGCGGCGGATGGCCTGGGCAGAGTTGATGGTAGAGGCGGCGATGGCCTGGGCGGGGGTCAGCCCCATGAAGCGGCAGGCAAGGACAATGGCGAATTGCATCGATTCACACCAGGCCGTTCCGGGGTTGCAGTCGGTGGCCAGGGCCAGGATACCGCCCGCGTCGAGGATTTTCTGGGCAGGGGTGTAATCGTGCTCGGCCAGGCCGAAAGGCGTGCAGGGCAAGGAGACGGCTACGGTATCGCTCTTTCCCAACGCCTGGATATCTGCCTCGGAGGTTTTTACCAAATGATCCGCCGAGGCCGCGCCCAATTCGACTGCCAGACTGGCGCCGCCCAGGTTGTCGAACTCATCGGCATGGATTTTGAGTGGAAAGCCCAGCTCGCGCGCTTTGGACAAGATTTGCCGTGACTGCGCCAGGTCGAAGGCTTTGTTCTCGCAGAAGACATCCACGAACGGAAGGGACAGTCGCGGGGCATGGGCCTGCCACCACTGGCACACGATGGGCAGCATGGTCTCGCAGATCAGGTCGGTGTAGCCCTGCGGGTCATCCTTGCCTGCACCCGCCAGGGTGTACTCGGGCGCAATGGCGTGCGCGCCGAGGAAGGTGATGGCCAGGTCCAGCGGTCCTTCGTCATCGAGGTGCAGCAAGGCTTTGAGCAGGCGTAATTCGGTCGCGGTTTGCAAGCCGTAACCGGTCTTGGCCTCGGCGGTGGTCGTCCCGCAGGCGAACATGCGCAGCAGGCGCGAGCGCGCCTGGGCGATGAGCGTCTCGATGGAGGCGGTGCGCGTGGCGCGGACGGTGGAGATGATCCCGCCGCCGGCTGCCAGGATGTCGAGATATTTCGCGCCGGACTGGCGCATCTCGAACTCGGCGGCGCGGTCGCCGCCCCAGATGAGGTGCGTGTGCGCGTCCACGAAGCCGGGCATCACCACGCAGCCGGAGGCGTCCAGCGCCGGCTCGTCCGGATAGCTGGCGCGCAGCTCAGCGGTCGGCCTGACGGCGGCGATTTTCTCGTCGCGGATGAGCACCGCACCTTTCTCGAGGATGCCGAGCTTGCCGAGTTCGCGCCCGCGCTGCGGGCCGCCGGCTAAGGTGAGAAGTTGGGTGGCAGAGTGGATGAGCATAGGGATTAGTGATCAGTATTCAGTGAGCAGTGGTCAGTTTAATGGGACCTGCACCTGGAGCTTGAGTCAGTAATTTGATACCACTGCCGTCCCGGCTCCGCAATACGCAATAAAGCAACAGCTGGGCCGCTTGGCTTGCGCCGCCCCTGCTCCCAATCCTGGACAGTGCGCAGACTTACGCCCATGAGACCCGCAAAAGCCGATTGCGACAATTTCAACTTTGCGCGGATAACTTGCACTGGCGCTGGTTCCTTCAAAGTATGGGTGCGCAGCGTTACCCCGCCTGCTTTATATGCTTTGATGTCGCGGATACCTTCGAGAATTTCCTGACCAAGTTCACGATTAGTCATTGTCACTGCCTCGCCGCCTGCAGCCGCTCTGCCAGCCACATCTTGATGATGGACTGGCGCGTCACGCCCAGCCGCCGCGCCTCGTTGTCGAGGGCAGTGATCATCCAGACGGGAAAGTCTACGTTGACGCGCTTTTGCTCGTGGCCCGGTCGGCGGGCGTGGGAAAGGTCGAGCGCGTCCACGACGCTTTCGCCATCATCGAACTTTTTGTCGAATTCACTGGCTTTCATAAGGCTTACGCCTCGCCGTAATCAATCCGTGTTTTTACAGTGCGAAAGGCTTGTGTTTAGATAAGCCGCGCTATGACAGCTGCATAAACACTTCCGGCTTCTGCTCCGCAATACGCAATAAAGCAACAGCTGGGCCGCTTGGCTTGCGCCGCCCCTGCTCCCAATCCTGGACAGTGCGCAGACTTACGCCCATGAGACCCGCAAAAGCCGATTGCGACAATTTCAACTTTGCACGGATAACCTGCACTGGCGCTGGTTCCTTCAAAGTATGGGTGCGCAGCGTTACCCCGCCTGCTTTATATGCTTTGATGTCGCGGATACCTTCGAGAATTTCCTGACCAATATCACGACTAGACATTTTCAATTTCCTTTGCGATTTGCCGTAAGATATGAGCGGGGATATTTTCTACATCACTCTTTCCATAGATAGTTAGTAGCCAGATTTCATCCTCTCGCTTTTTGTGGAAGTAGATCACTCGCACGCCGCTTCTTTTGCCTCTTCCTGACATTGCCCAACGGACTTTTCGGAGGCCACCAGAGCCGGGAACGATTTTGCCCGATTCGGGATATTGGAGCAGGAAACTTTGCAAACCCTGATATTCGTCCTCAGACAAATAATCGTAGACGTATTTGGTAAAGGCGACGGCTTCGATGAACTCCATAGACGGATTATACGGCTATGCCGTATGTTTTGCAAGCCCCATCTTTGACATTTCCGGTTATTTTTGGATCTTCCTCAGCGCACCGAGCAGGGCCAGCAAATTGAATCCCACCGCCCCCGCCGCGACCGCCAGGAAGCCAAAGTGGTAAAGAAAAGGTGCCAGCGGCGCGCCCAGGGCGCGGCCAAGCGAGAGAGCTGCCACGTTGAAGGACATCAGCGTGGCGCGCGCCAATGGAGCGAGTTCGGTCATCAGCGGGAAAGGCGCCATCCAGCCGGCGCGGGCGATCAGGAAGCCCATCAGCGGCACGCCGAGCACGAAGGCCAGCGACCAGTGGTGGGCGGACTCGCGCCAATGCCGTTGTTGCGGTCCCTGCCGCTCCGGCTCCCGCTGCTCCGGCCCAGGCGCGTACCTGCGTCAAATGCGGACGACCAATCCAAGAAGACTGGAAGAACTGTCCCTATTGCGGCAAGAAGCAGTGAAGCGAAACTTCTTCTCCTCAACCGGGCGTCCCGACAATCACATGCCGGGACGCTCGGCGTTTAAGCAAATGACCGGCACTTGCAAAGCACCAGTCATCGCACAGAAAGGAATTCTCACGCAGATTTCCAGAGGCTCCTCGGGCTTCCTTTGTAGGGTCTTACGAGGCTGACGCTTATTTCTTTTCCACCTCCACCCACATCTGCGACCCATCCGTCGAGACCGTAATCCAGCCGTTTTGATCGGTGCGCAGGAGGTTGATGTCTTGCACAGCATCCAGCGTATCTTGATCAGGCAGACCATCGGGATCGCCGGCCGCCACGCTGAGGATCGCCACCTGGGGACGAAGGGCAGCAATCCATTCGGGCGGATTGACGGAGGCATAGCCCGAATCGGCCAGCAGCAGCACGGAGACAAGCCCGACTGCCTGTCCGTTTTGAGGCTCATCGAGCGTATCGAAGTTCATGCCGATGGGCAGCAGGGCGCGGAATCCGTTCCATGTGAGCAGCAGCACCGCGCCGCGCGGCGTGACGCTCAGAACCTCGAGCCTGGCGCCCGCGCCCAGGTCGAGGCCGCTGCCGGGAACGGCGCGCGTCACGGCGACGGACTGATCCGTCAGCCACCCGTCCACCTGGCGAGCGGAATAGGACGATTCGACTTTCCCGGCCCAGAGCACAGCCTCGGGTGGGAATCGCTCCAGCGTACGCGGCAGCGCGGCGACTTGATCCTCCTGCGTCGAAGCGATGACGAGATAATCCAGCTTGCGGTCGAAGGGCGAGAGCCGCCGTCCGAGCGCGTCCGAGAGGCGCGAGGGGCTGGGGCCGCCGTTGACCAGTACGGCGCGGCCAGTCGGCGTCTGGATGAGGATGGCGTCCGCCGAGCCGACATCTAGAAAGGTCAGGTGCAGGCGGCCGTCCGGCGCGGCGAAGGCGGCGCGCCAGGTCAAGAAAGTGACGAGAGCAAGCACACCGAGGAGCAGGGGGATAAGGGCGAGGCCTCGGGCGGCGAAAAAGGCTTTTAAACGGGAGCCGGCAAAAGTCCAGGCAAGCAGCGTAACATAGAACAGGACGACGAACAGGAGCGAGAAGTCCCCAAGCACCAGCACGCCGTGCGGGAAGCTGGCGAACAGTTCCACGGCGCGGTTGGTGTAGACGACGAACGGCCAGGCCAGCCAAGCGGCTAATTGGCCGAGCGGCAGGTAGAGCAGTCCGAGCAGCAGGGCCAGCCCGCCGAGCAGCATCACGGCGGGTTGGGCGGGCAGGATGAAGGGGTTGGCGATTAGCGAGACCAGCGAGATGCGCTCGAACTGATAGGCCATGATCGGTAGCGTGGTCAGTTGGGCGGCCAGGGTGAAAAGGAAGTATTCGGAGAGAGGTTGGGCGATTTTCTCGGCGGTCGTGGGCGGCGCGACGCGGGCAATGAGTTTTGCGGCGGCGTCCTGGAACGGCTGGGCGTAGAGGATCAGGCCGAGGGTGGCGGCAAAGGAAAGCTGGAAGCCGACGTCCCACAAGACGGAGGGGTTGCCGACGGCCATCAGCGCGGCGACGAAGGCCAGCGTGTTGAGGCCGTCCTGGCGGCGGCCAACCTGCCGGGCGAAGAGCGCCAGCCCGCCCATCAGAGCGGCGCGCACCACGGCCGCGTCCGCACCGACCAGAAAGGTATAGAGAGCAATGCCAATGACAGCTGCCAGCGCGCCCCGTCGCGGGCCGAGCAGGCGGCTGAAGAGGGCTACGACCAGGGCGGCGATGATGGTGATGTTGAAACCGGAGATGGCAATGATGTGGGCTGTGCCGGTATCCCTGTAGGCTTGCTGCAGGTCAGCGGGCAAACCGGTATCCACGCCCAGCAGGATGCCGGCCAGGAGCGAGGCCTCCGGGTCGGGGAAGATGCGGTAGATGACGGCCAGCGAGCTTTCTTTCAGTGCGTAGACGGCAGCCACGAGGGGATTGCCGCCGCGAAAGGGCAGCAAGGTCGCCTCGGCGGAGGGCATGTAGGCATGGATGCCTTCCCTGGCCAGATAGTCGCGGTAAGAGAATTCTTCGTTCTCAGGCGGGGTCTTCAACTGTCCGCGCAGGCGGATCACGTCGCCGTAGCGGAAAGTCTGGCCAGGCAGGACGCGTGCCAGCATCAGACCGCTGACGGGCAGGGACTCGTCACCGGTATTCACACTGGTTACGCTCACGCGCAAGTTGGTATAGGTATCGCGCACGTCGGGCGGCTCGGCCAGCGCGCCGGTGACCAGCACATCGTATTTGCGGTCGTTGTACCAGGCGATGTGATGCGCATCAATGGCTGGGATGGAAGCCTGGTAGCGAGCAGCGCCGAGGAAGAGCGCCAGGAGTAGGAGAGCAGGGGAGGGAAGAGGCAGGGGTGAAGGGGGGTGAAGACGCCGGATCACAACGGGGAGCAGACGGATGAGGATAGCGGTGAGCAGAGCACAACCGGCCAGGATAAGCCAGACGGTCAGCGCAAGGTGAACCTGCTGGGCGAGCAAGATGCCAGCCAGGAACGACAGGGAGAGCCACAGCAGAGGCAGTCTTCTGGTCAAGTTGGTCATTTAGTTGGCTGGTCGTTTGGTCGCATGGTTGAATAGTCTTATGTCGGGTAATTGGGTAGTGGGATGATTGGGTGAATGGCTCGCAAGTGGGATTCTGTTTGCCGATTGCACGATCATTGTACAGTCTCCGAGATGAGAAGGCAAGGGGGATGACTGGCTGCTGCCCTCATCTCCCCCCGCTTCGCGCCTCTTCCTCTCCCAAAGCTCGCCCTGAGCGAAGTCGAAGGGTTGGGAGAGGAAAGGGGTTAAGAGAAGGTGAGGATGAAACATTGACGTTTTGCGCTCACGCGTATAGAATAAACGCCAAGGTCACAAAAGGTTGAAGAAAAACCTTCGTGCTACTTTGTGCCCTTCGTGTTTGAAAACTGAATAACGGTCAGGGCGCCTTAGCCCCGGATGGGAAGGCTCAAAGGCGAAGCCGGTGCGAGTCCGGCGCTGTCCCGCAACTGTAAGCTCGAGATCAGGGATGTGAGGATAGAGATTAGTCCGCACAAATCTCGTAATACCACTCTCTAATATCTGTTCTCTGATCTCGAACAAGTCAGGCCGCCCGCCCTGGCCGGTTCACCATACTCCCGTGGAAAGGAGGTGGGAACGGCTTCGTCGGATTGCCTCTCCCCCTCCCCTGTCCTTGCGGCAGGGGATTTTCGTACCACAGATTCAACCACAGATGAAAGTGATAAACACAGACAGGAGAATTTCATGTTCCGCAAATTGTCTTTTGCGCTTTTGACCATTACCTTGTTCATGGCCGCGTGTGGCCCATCCGCGACGGCCACGCCCGCTCCCGCTACCACGCAGCCCCCTGCGACGGAAGCTCCCGCGGCCACCTTGCCTCCCACAGCCGCGCCCATCGTCTTGACCGACGGCCTGGGGCGCACGGTGACGCTCGTCAGCCCGGCGCAGCGCGTCGTCTCGTTGGCCGCCTCGAACACGGAAATCTTGTACGCGGTCGGCGCGGGCGCGCAGGTGGTCGGCCGCGACGAGGCTTCGAGCTATCCCGAGGCAGCAAGCGCCCTTCCAACCGTCGGCGGCTGGAGTGGATTCAGCAACGAGGCCATCGTCGCCCTCAAGCCTGACCTGGTGCTGGCTGGCGACATCAACCCGCCCGAGCTGGTCGCCTCGCTGGAGCAGCTTGGCCTGACGGTTTACCTGCTGCCCAACCCGACCACGCTGGAAGAGATGTACGCCAACCTCGAAACGGTCGGCACGCTGACCGGTCGCCAGGCAGAGGCGGCCGCGCTGGTCGAGTCGCTCAAGGCACGCGTCGCGGCCGTAGATGCGAAGATCGCCACCGTGACTGAGCGTCCCTCCGTGTTCTACGAGTTCGACGCGACCGATCCGGCCAAGCCTTATACCTATGGCCCCGGCACTTTCGGGGATTTGCTCATTCAACGCGCCGGCGGCACGAACATTGGCGCGCAACTGCAAGGCCAGTGGGTGCAGATCAGCCTGGAGCAGTTGGTGGTCGCCAACCCAGAGTTGATCCTGCTGGGCGATTCGGCCTACGGCGAGACGCCCGAGAAGGTGGCGACTCGCACCGGCTGGGAGGCCCTGTCCGCTGTGAAGGACGGCAGGGTATACCCGTTCAACGATGATCTGGTCAGCCGCCCCGGTCCGCGACTGGTGGACGGACTGGAAATGCTGGCGAAGCTGCTGCATCCGGAATTGTTCAAATAGAGATTCGAGAGGAGAGAGTGGAGAGTAGTAGGGTAGTCATCATCTCTCCTCCCTCCACTCTCCTCCCGCCATTCTTCACCCTTCACTTCCTCTATGCGCCGCATCCCCTACCTTTGGACTTTGCTCCTCCTCGCCCTGGCGATCTTGCTCTCCATCGCCATCGGCTCGGTTTTCATTTCCCCCGCCGATCTGTGGCGCATCCTGACCGGCTGGCTCTCCGCCACGTCGCTGTCCGAATCCTTGCAAACCTTCGCCTTCATCATTACCTCCATCCGCCTGCCACGCACGGTTTTAGTGCTGCTGACCGGCGCGGCCCTGGGCGGGAGCGGTGCGGCTTATCAAGGCCTGTTTCGCAATCCATTGGCCGACCCGTACCTGATCGGCGTAGCCTCCGGCGCAGGGCTGGGGGCGGCAGTTGCCATGAGCATTCAATGGCCGTACACTTTTTGGGGCCTACTGGCGGTGCCGCTGGCGGGTTTCCTGGCGGCCATGCTGGCCATCCTGCTGGTCTATTTCCTTGCCCGCCTTGGCAAGACGGTCCCGACCACAAACCTGATCCTGGCGGGCGTGGCCTTCAGCGCCTTTGCCACTTCCCTGACCTCGTTCTTGATGCTGCGCTCGACAGGCGAACTGCGCCGCGCTTTCGCCTTTTTGCTGGGCGGCTTTACCCAGACCGGTTGGAACCCTGTGCTGACTATCCTGCCCTTTCTGGCCATTGGGCTGGGATTTCTCGTCTTGAGCGGGCACGCGTTGAATTTATTACAGTTCGGCGATGATCAGGCGCAGCAGCTTGGCCTGCCCGTGACGCGCGCCAAGACCCTCATCCTGGTCGCCGCCTCCCTGGCGACGGCGGCGGCTGTATCTTTTTCCGGCGTGATCGGCTTCATCGGCCTGATTGTCCCCCACGTGATGCGCCTGTGGTTCGGCGCGGACTATCGCCGCTTGCTGCCGCTCAGCATCATCGGCGGCGCGGGCGCGCTGCTGCTGGCGGATGTGCTGGCGCGCGTCGTCATGGCGCCGCAGGAATTACCGGTGGGCATCGTGACGGCGCTCGCTGGCGCGCCGTTCTTCCTGTGGGTGCTGCGGCGCGCAAAAAATCAAGGCTATTGGTGATTGCAGATTGTGGATTGTTGAACGATGTTGAAAGTTGAAGGATTGTCGGTTTCATACGGTCAAAGGCGGGTGCTGCACAATGTTTCGCTGGAGGTCAATTCCGGTGAAGTGACGGCGCTCATCGGCCCGAACGGCGCGGGAAAATCCACGCTGGTGCGCGCTGTCAGCGGCGTCATTCCGTTAGACAGCGGAAAGATAAGTAGTGACGACTTAAGTCGTCACTACGATCTGCGGTCGCTCCCCCCGATGCAGCGTGCCCGCCATTTGGCTGTGGTGCCGCAGGCTGTCTCTCTGCCTCCTGCTTTCACCGTCTGGGAGACCGTGCTGATGGGCCGCACGCCATATCTCAATTTCCTCGGCCAGACCTCCGCCCGGGATGAACAGATCGTCCACCTCGCCCTTCAAAAAGTGGATGCGCTCGACCTGTCCGAGCGGCGCGTCGGCGAACTCTCCGGCGGCGAGGGGCAACGCGTGCTGCTGGCGCGGGCGCTGGCGCAATCCACGCCAATCCTGCTGCTCGACGAGCCGACATCCAATCTCGACTTGCATTATCAGGTCAGTTTCATGGAGCTGGTGCGCGGGCTGGCGCGCAATGACAAACTGGCCGTGCTGATCGCCCTCCACGACTTGAACCTGGCCGCGCGTTACGCCGACCGCGTGGCGCTGCTGGTTGCCGGGGAAATCAAGGCCACCGGGACGCCGCGCCAGGTGTTGACACCAGAATTGATCTCGGACGCCTATCACTTAACGGTGCAGGTAGTCCCCCATCCGTTCATGGACACGCCGCTAGTGTTGCCCGGAAAATGATTGTAGCGGCAGGTCTCAGACCTGCCTCTACGGTTTTAAAAATGTAAATGATTCTCCAGGCTTCAGCACCACTGCCTTCGTAGTGGTCTCTTTTTGGACGCGGGCGGCCCAGGCGTCCGGGTCTTGGGCGATCAGGTCCCAGGTCCCGAAGTGGATCGGGATGACATGCCTGGGTGCCAGTAGCTTGACGGCACGCAGGGCGTCATCCGGACCCATGGTGTAATTGTCGCCGATGGGGATAACAGCCAGATCGATCCCTTCTTCGCCGATCAGCTTCATGTCCCCGAACAGGCCAGTATCGCCGGCGATGTAGATCTTCTTGCCGTCGTTCGTGGTCAGCAGAAAGCCGCAGGGATTGCCGCCGCAGGAGCCATCCGGCAGGCCGGAGCCGTGCAGGGCCAGGGTCAGCTTGAGATAGCCGAAGGGATGTTTGTACCCGCCGCCCAGGTGCTGGGCGTGGGTTTTCAGTCCCTGTTTGCCGAGCCAGCCGGAAATCTCGGCGTTGCTGATGATGGTGGCGCCGGTGCGCTTGGCGATGGCGACCGTATCGCCGAGGTGGTCGCCGTGGCCGTGCGAGACCAGGATGAAATCCGGCTTCACCTTGTCGGCGCGGGTGGCGGCGGCCGGGTTGCCGCTGAAATAGGGGTCAATCAGGATGCGCTTACCGTCGGTCTCGAGGCCGAGGGCAGCGTGTCCGTACCAGGTGAGGATAGTGGTCATAGTTACCTCCGTCTTCATGAAAGGTTCGTGACTCTCGATAAATAAAGGGAGGCTGGAGATGCGCGGGCGGCTTCGTACTCTGCGAGCATGCTTCGCGTCCGCTCCCTTGGTTTATTGAGATGGTAGAAGGGCTAGCCTAAGTATAGGCAAAAATGGTGCGCAGGTCAAATATTTGCCGCTACGGTAATCCGATGGATTTGGCCGATCTGGTTGCCTTCACCGAGAGCGATAAGATCATTGTGCTGGCGGAAACGTGATGGTAATACGACAAAGCAGGTGACAGTCACCTTTGTTATGAGGTGACTGTCACCTGCCTATCGTCCGAACTTTAGAATTGTTGAACTTGTCTTATGGGAATGACAGGCATACAGCGTAAATATTCATGAGTTGACTGCCTGCGGCTGTGTTGCGGGCGTACGATTCCCACTTGGTGGCGTCAACCCCCATCGAGGTATTGTAGACGACCAGGTTGTTACTCAGCGCAAACCCGCCGCCTGTGACCAGGCGGCCGGATGGACAGGCAACTCCCCCGCCAGCCGAGGCATTACCAGCAATCGAGATATGGTCGCCGACCTGGGCGGTTGTCCCAGTCGTGCCGGAGAGACATGTGGCATAGACAACAAGGCTGAGGCTAACGGGGCCATTGTTTCTTGCGTATGCCTGCCATCCGTTGCCAGAAATTGAACTGTTGTAGACCCACATGGAGTAGGGATCGGTACCAAAGCCGCCGCCTGTGACCACGCTGCCGGCCGGGCAGGGAGCCACAACGTGACCGATGTTGCCCGCGGGGATATCCGCGTGATTGTATTGTCGGCTGGTTGAACCGGTAGTATTAAAAAGACAGATTGCATACGCGTTGAGCAATTGGTCCGAAGCCGAGTTATTTTTTGCGTACACACGCCAGCCATTGCCCTCTTGAAAAGAATTATAGACAACCATATCGTTTCCAGCGGCGAATCCACCGCCGACAACGACGCTACCGCTTGGACAGTCAACAGTGCTGTTCCCGCTCGTTCCCGTGGCTATGGTAACCTGGTTCATAACCTGCTGGGTTTTAGGCAACAGGATAGGTATGATTGGTATGATTGGCATGAGTGGTGTGAGGAACAGGCCGATCGTAGGCGTGGCCGTCGGCGCAACGACAGTGATCTTCGCCGAATATGGGTTGACGACAAATATGACACCCGAGGCGTTGCGAAATTTCCAGTAGCTCTCATAGGCTCCTGGGGTGAGGGGCGCCTGCATGTTAATCGAGAGATCCACCTCCTGGCCGGGAGCGACGCTGCCAGGGAAAGGAATGGCATCAGGCGCGCCCAGATGATCCCCATGATCGAACACGATGGCGTAAGCTGCTGTCCAGGTGCAGACACCTACATTCCTCACCCGCCAGGTCTTGGTGAAAGTCGCGCCGGGGGCGAACACGGTGCCATCCGGGATGGTCTCGCTGACGAACTGGGTCTTATCGCAGATGGAAGTGGCTGAAGGGACGGGTGTATTCGTATTCGTTGGTGTGGGCGGGAGCGTTGGCACCTCCGTGTTCAGCGGGGCGAGGGGCGGCGGTTCTGTCGCTTGCGCTGGCGGTTGGCCTGCCTGTGCCGCGATCGTCTGTGCAGCAGCAGTATAGATCGCGTTTTGGTCTTGCGTCGGCGTTGCCGCCGTTGGCAGCCCACAAGCCAGGAGCACCAAAATCAAGATAACAACGAGGGGCAGTAAACGTTTCTTGTCCATAGCTACTCCTTTGGTATGTATATATCTTACATCAAACGACGAAAAAAAGCATCCTTTTTCCTGATTTGGGCTGGTCTTATGTTACTTCGAAAATACTGATGCTCTCGATGTGGTACGTCTGGGGAAATAGATCGAACGGCGTGACCTGCTTCAGCCGGTATCCTCCTGTGACCAGCCGCGCGGCATCCCGCCCAAGCGTGGACGGGTCGCACGAGACGTAGGCCAGCGTAGCGGGACGAAGGGCAAGAATCCCGTCTGAGGCGCGGCGGTGCAGGCCGGCGCGTGGCGGGTCAACCAGGAGAATGTCGGGGCGCACATCCAATGCTGGGAGCACGTCTTCGGCAGAGGCCTCGTAGAGTTCAACGTTCTCGAACTCGTCCAGGTTGACGGCGAAATCCTCGCAGGCCGAGGGTGACGATTCGACACTGATCAGTCGCTTGACGTGTGGGGCAAAGAAGGCGCTGAACAATCCGACGCCGCAATATACGTCCAGGAGGGTGGTTTTCGGTGAGATCGGCAAAGTGGTCAACAGGTGTTCGACCATTTTTGCGGCTATGGCTGTGTTAACCTGGAAGAACGACCCCGCTGAGACATGGAAGCCGCGGCCAAGAACTCTAACAACGATATGGTCGTCCCCAGCCAGCATAACAGCATCCCCAGCCGACAAGTGCACGACCGAAATATCCGCCTCGATCTCCATCTCGGGCAGATTTGGATCGTTGCTCTCCAGGACGAGCATCACCTCCTCGTCCGCGCCCAGGCGCAGGGAGACGCGCCCCAGCCCGGAGCCGGGTTCAAATTCCAATTGAGGCCAGAGGGCGTTGAGAGCGGGTTCGGGAAGGTGGCATTCGGAAATCGCGAGAAGGCTTTGCGACGGGCCAATCCCGTTGTTGGAGCGAACAAATCGCCTCTCACCGGAGCGAACGAATCCCAATTTTCCCGCTTCTGTCAAATGAAACTGCACGTGGTTGCGGTAATTCCATTCTAGGGGAGAAAAGACTATCGGGCTGATGGGCGGGTTTTCGATATGCCCGATGCGTGTTAATTGGTCGCGCAGGATGTCCTCTTTGGCACGCAGTTGTGCCGCATAGGGCATGTGCTGGTAGTGACAGCCGCCGCACGCGCCAAAATGTGGGCATTTAGGCGTGATGCGTTCCGGTGAAGGCTCCAACACCTCAATCAATTCGGTGCGAACATGGCCGCGCTTCGCCTCCACGCTGCGGGCGCGGACAGTCTCGCCTGGCAGCGCGAAAGGGACGAAGACGGCGCGACCGCTCGTCCCCGTCAGAGGGTCAGGCAGGCGCCCCAGGGCGTCGCCGCCGTAGGTCAATTTTTCGAGCTTAACGATGAAAGTGTCAGCACTCATCCCCTGCGCAGGTTCCAGAGTTCATCCAGCACAACCTCCAACCGAGCCGACAGCAGGTCAGGCTTACCAGTGGTCACGTCATCCTCATTCTCAAATACGGCGTATGGCACGTGTTCGCCACGGACCGCGATGAACCCAGAATCGCCCTGCGCCAGGCTCCCCCAATCGTCGGCACGATAGAGTCGCTCCATCTTTTCGCTGGATAGGCCATGCTCCAGGATACTGTCGGGTCGCTGAGGGTTATAGCGGCGGCGGTTCTTCCGAAGCGATTCGGCAAACGACACACTCACGTAAACGATAGCAGCTTTTTGCAGGAGTTCGCCAGCCAGGTGGGAAAATGCCTCACCATAACCTCCGTGCTCGCTGCCGCGCGAAAACTCGACCAGCGCGGTTGTATGATCGTGATAAATCGGGTCATCGCGCAGGCGTCTTTGGTATTCCAGGCTGAGGCGTTCGATTAACAGGTGCCAGGAGGCAGGATGCTTGAAGTAGCCGCCCTCGTCGGTGTAGAGACGGGGCAGTCCCAGCCGCTGGCTCAAGATGCGGTCTTCCTCGAACCATGTCCAGAGCATGGGAAAGTCATCCAGAACGTCCAGTTCGGCGATGTGATATCGGGTGCGGCGGATATCCGGCGCGGTGTGCATCAGGAAGTCAATAATCTCGCTTTTTCCTGAGGCAGGGCGCCCAATCAGAATGAGAACATCGAAGGTGTCATTAGTCATGAGTTGTGTGGCAACGTGACAGTCACCTCGAAAATAGCTGTCGCGTTACCCTGTTCACATGAGCCTCGTTTCTGTTTCTACTTCAAGAAAAGCGCCAGGATCTGGTTCTGGAAAAGAGCCAGAATGATCATGACAACGAGGAACGAACCAGCCAAGAAGCCGATGCGCTTCAAGTCGCGCTTGATGGCGCTGTAATCCGGGTTGAATTCCGTCCTGCCGGAAAAGGAAACGGAAGCGGCGGTGGATGCGGATACAGTGCGGCTGGCTCGACGTTTATTTTTTTTACTCATAGATTCTCCTATGGGGTTTGAAGTCTTGCAAAGACAACGATACGCTTATTGTCAATCAGATAAGGATAACAGGAAATCAGCGTGACGGCTGCTTCGTTGGTAGGGGCCATGACCTCGACCTGGGTCGGCTCGACGATCTGGCTGCTGCTCACCACGTAAACATATTGGTGTTGGGCGGTATACAGGATAACCTGGTCGCCAGGCTGGAGATCGCTGAGTTCACGGAAGATCTCACCGAAAACGTCATCATGGCCCGAAAGCACCACATTCCCGATCTGGCCAGGATTGGCTGAACCGACGTGTTGGCCGATGCCTTTCTTCAACTGATCCCAACCATCGCCTTGAACGACGGGCGCGTCCACGTCAATGGCTGGGATTTGGAGGCGGATCGCCTGCTCCGGGCCGGGCGTCGGGATGGGCAGGTTGGCCAGCGACTGCACTAGCGGACGCAGGTGTTCCGGGATCTCGGACTCGTTGGGCTGCGCGCCGCCTGGCGAAGTGGGCGGCGTGTGGCCGGAGGGCAGGACAACCGCTGTAATGAGCGGCGTGGGCGAGGGCGTCGGCTGTTGCAGTGCAGCGACAACTTCTTGGTTTAACGTGCGCAGCAATCCCATCCCATTGAACAGAATACCAGCCAATCCCATCACGGCCAGGATTTCCACTGCCAGCAGGATACGATCCATCCAGCGGCGGCGCGGCGAACGGGTGGGTGCGGAAGCTGGTCCTCCCTCCGGCGTCTCGTCCCCGTAGTTTGGGGACTCGAGAACCGGCTCGGAGCGCCATTCCTTCAAGGCGGCTGGCGGCAGGTCCGGGGCCAGCATCACCGCCCGGCCGGTGCGGCGGAAGCGTTCCAGCCGTTGCTGGCGGGCAACGCGACGTTTATCCAGCAACAGGCGGCGCAGTTCCTGTTCCGAAAGTTCTTCAGGCGATTTGGGCATAGCAGCAGGGGGATTATACCTCGACTAGGCGACGTTGACGCCGGATAACGGCCATGATAGAATGCACTCCGCTATGGGCGCGTAGCTCAATGGTAGAGCAGTGGCCTTTTAAGCCATTGGTTGAGAGTTCGAGCCTCTCCGCGCTCACAAATTTTCCCACTTTGACCCTAAAAATGGGGTTTTTTCCTTACCAAGACCTGCTTTTTGGCAGGTTTTTTGATTAATTTCGGCTTCGCCTTTTCCTGGCTTTTTCAAAAATGGGCGAGCGCCGTTCGTTCTTTTGTTCTCACAATCCCCCAAGACGCGCGGCTTGGTAAGTTAGCATGCCAAAAAACAATGAGATTGCCAGCAGCAGCCCTATGCTGACCATCGTCCACCGCCAGCCGGCTTCTTGTTTGATCGTTGCCATGGTTGCCGCGCAAGGGATGAAGGTCATTTGTACAACCATGAAAGCCAATGCCGCGGCCACGGACAGCGTGCCGGCAACCTTTTCGGCCAACCCCAGGCCGGTGCTTGCTCCGAACAAGATGCCCAAAACGGCAATGGTGTTCTCCTTGGCGATGAAACTGGCCAGCAGCGCCACGATGACGCGCCATTCTCCCAGTCCCATCAGTCGCCCGGCCGGCCCCAGCCAACGCCCCAGACTGGCCAGCAGGCTGCCCTGCACAACGCCTGCCGGAAAGTACGCCAACCCCCAGACGACAATCGAGACGAGCAGGATAATCGTTCCGGCCTTTCTCACAAAAGCCCAGGTGTTGTTCCAGACGAACAGACCAATCGTGCGAGCGTTGGGCAGGTGGTAGAGTGGCATCTCCATGATGAAGGCAACATGCATGCCCTTGAAAGCAACCCGATTGAGCACCGTTCCGACGAGCGCCAGGATAATGAGATTGGTCGTGACCAGTCCCCAAATGACGAAAGCAGCACGCTCGCCGAAAAAGGCCGGGGCCAAGAAGGTGATCACAGCCATTCGACCTGTGCATGGAACCAGTGGTGTGAGCAGGATCGTAAGCAGGTGGGCGCGGCGATCTTCCACGATGCGCGCTCCCATCACACCGGGCACGTTGCAGCCGAAGCTAATAAAGAGCGACAGGAATGAACGGCCGTGCAGACCCATCCGGTGCATGAAGCGATCCATGACATACGCCGAGCGCGCCAGGTAGCCCACGTCTTCCAGTAAACCTAATATGGCAAAGAAGACGACCAGGATAGGCATGAGCGACAGCACCGTCCCCACGCCGCTGATCAGGCCGTCCGCCATCAGGCTGGCCAGCCAGGGCGGTGCAGGTGCCAGGAGCTGGCGCGCGCCCTCTGCAAGCCTTGCAATCACTCCCGCATCCAGCCGATCTACTATCGGCATAGCAAGCGTGTAGGTGAGCCAGAAGACCAGCCCCAAGATGCCCACCAACAGCACAAGCCCCCAAAATGGGTGCGTCGCCACCCTGTCCAGGCGATCGGTGAGCGTGATTGCTCCGATCCTGGGCTTCGAAATCGCAGCGCGTACCATCCGCCCGATCCATTCGTAGCGACCCCCGGCTATGTCTAGGAAGGCATCCTCGTGTTGCTTCAACACCGCGTGAATTTGCTCCCAGGCCTCAGGCGCGGATTGGCGTATGATCCCCGTAATCTCTGCATCCCCTTCCAATAGTTTTATCGCTGCCCAGTCTCCGGGATAGGGCGCCGGAACTCTTCCCGCGATCAGTGAACGGATCTCCTCCAACACCGGACGATGCTCTGGGCGGATCTCCGGCCGGTTGGGCGCAAAGGAAGCTGGGTCTTCCGCCAGCCGCAGAGCTGCATCCACCAATTCGCGCACGCCCTGATTGCGAGACGCTACCATGGGTACGATCGGAACCCCCAGGGCGGTTTCCAGCACCTGGGGTTCTATCTTTACACCTTGCTGCTTGGCGACATCCAGCATGTTGATCCCCACCACGATTGGCGTCCGCAAGGTCAAAAGCTCGGCGACCAGGTACAGGTTGCGTTCCAGCGCGGCTGCGTTGACGATGACGATGACCACGTCCGGCCGCTCGCGCAGGATAAAGTCGCGGGCGATGCGTTCCTCTTCCGAGTTTGCCGTCAGGCTGTAGGTGCCCGGTAAATCCACTAAGCGGATGAGGCTGCCGTTGTGGATGAACTTGCCGCTTTTCTGTTCCACCGTTTTTCCCGGCCAGTTGCCCACGTGCTGACTCAGGCCGGTCAGGAGGTTGAAGACGGTGGATTTGCCGACGTTGGGCTGCCCGGCCAGCGCAATCGTATAAGCGGACCCTTCGCCCTTCATAATGCTTCGACCAGCACTTTGAACGTCTCACCGCGCCCCAGGGCAATCCGCGTGTCCCTGACTGTAATGATCATCGGACCGCGACCAAAATTCTGTAAAACGGTCACCTCGACACCCGGTGTCATTCCCAGACCTGCCAGGCGGGTGGAAAACTCCCGCCCGCCGCGCAGACAGCGGACAATGGCGCGGCTTGCCTCTGGAAGATCGCTCAACGGCTTCAGAGATACCGGATGTTTACTGCCCGCATCTGTTTTTTCGATGTTTTGAGCTGATTTTCTATTCATATTCTTCTATGCGACTCTAATCGCCTTCGCGACACTGTGGGCAATAACCGCGCAGGTGCAGGTGGACATCAGTAATCTGTAAATTTTCACTGTCACACAGTCTATGTACCATGTCCATCACTTGGGGCGATTCGAACTCGACTACCCGCCCGCACTTCAGACAGGTGAAGTGATGGTGAGGAGAAGAGGGCATCGCCTCGAAATGGCCATGGTCTTCTCCCAGTTGGTCCTCTTGCACCAAACCGACTTCTTTCAACAGCGCCAGCGAGCGGTAGATGGTAGCAAGACCAATTTCAGGATCGTGGGCTTTGGCTCGCTCATAAAGCATCTCGGCATCCAGGTGATCTCGGCTTTCTTCCAGGATTTCCAGAACGAGCTGCCGCTGACGGGTGAGCCTCCGTCCATGGCTGCGAATGGTATCTATCGAATCGCTCTTTAATGCCATTGCGTTCCCTTGTCCGGGTGGACTTAATGGTAGAACTTACACAGTTCAGGGTGGTTGCACATCCCAGAATCCTTTTCAACTACGCAACTTCTAAAAGGACTAGAATTTCAGCTAATATTGAGAATAACTCTCATTATCAATTATAGCAGGAGTCCTCGAAGCCTCAAGTGACAAAGGTCATAAAAGTGGGGCAGGATTTAATGATAAGATGACGTACAATCGAAAGAAAAATTTGCCGAGGAGGAAGCACATGAAGAAAACCTCGAATGTCTGGTTCGCTGTGGTCATCCTCGCAGTTGCGACCCTGGCTTGTGGCGCTACTTCTACTCTCACGCCCACATTGGATGTCAATGAAGCAGCGGCGACCTTGGTTGCGGCGACTCTCGCCGCGCTCACTCAAAATGCTCCTCAACAACCATCGGACACGCCGAACCTGCTTAGGGCTCTACCTCCTGAGGCCAGTCCAACCTTCGCGCCGACGATGCCTCCCCTTCCCCCAGCGCTGCGCGTGGCTTACGTTAAAGACAATAATGCCTGGATCTGGACGGAAGGCCTTGGCACGTTGGCCCTGACAGCCTCCGGCGATGTCCAGGATGTGCGCATCTCAGGTGATGGGTTGGTGGTAGCTTATGTGCGCCAAAGTGCCCCGTTCAGCCCGGAAATCTGGGCCGTTGACAACGATGGTAGTAACACTCGCTTGCTGGTCAGTTCGGCAGATTTCTGGGCAACTTATACCGGCAGCCCGAGCGACGCCCCCAGCGGGATTGGTCCGTACCAGTTTGGCTGGCGCCCCGGCACCCACATCTTGTACTACAACGCCGAGCCGCTCTTCGAAGGCCCCGGTTTGATGGGCTATGACGACCTGCACACGGTCAACGCCGATACGCTGGCCAAGGTTACCATCTTCAGTTCTGGGGATGGCGGCAAGTTCTATTTCTCCACCGATGGTGCCCAGATGGCTATTGTCACGCCGACGAGCATTAGCCTGGCCAACGCAGACGGGAGCAACCTGCGCCCGGATGTGCTTACATTTGCCTCCGTCATTACTTACAGTGAATATCTCTATTATCCCAGTCCGGTCTGGGCAGCTGATTCCAATGTGCTGCGTGTCACCATTCCCCCTGCCGATCCCATGCTCACGCCGCTTAACCCAACTGGCGTCTGGTACATTCCCACCGATGGCTCTCCCGCAGTCCTCAGTACAAACATCCTGGCTATCCCCTTCGCGTGGCCGGATACTGCTATCTCGCCCGACTTGGCCCGCATTGCCTATGCCCAATCCATTGGCCTCCCTGCTGATAACATGCGCGAACTGCACCTGGCGAACGCCGACGGTTCCGCGGATACGGTTTACATGATGGGCGAATCTCTGGAACTCATCAACTGGCTGCCGAACTCAACGCAATTCGTCTTCGTGGTGCGGGGAAGTGGGGCAACCAGAGGGATTCACGTGGGGACTGTGGGCGGCGGTTACATCACCCTGTCCGCCGACCCGACCAAAATGCGGGATATTGCCTGGGTGGACGATACGCATTTTCTCTATTTGTGGAGCAATTCCGGCACCTGGGAATTGCGTTACAACATCCTGAGCGGCGTTGGAAGCACCCTGCTGGATAAAGGTCAAATCTGGGGATATGATTTTTCGAAATAAGAAACCCGGCCTGTGGTCAGCCTTGCAATGACGAACCTACTTCCTTCGCGAAGATCCCTGTAGGGGATTGGCCCGCCGTTCTTTGCCACCCTGAAACTGACCGGCGGGATAGCTCCAGGGAGAGGGCGACAAGCTAACCGGTTGTGCAGTGAACGAACCCGTTTCCTTCTCGAAGCACCCCCGAGGAGGCAAGGAAACGGGTTCGTCACTGTTTACTGATCACTGCTCACTGTATTTTTCCGGCAACCAACAACACAGCACCAACTCGCGCGCCGCCTTGACCTCGTCCATTCGTCCAAACGGCGTCTTGCCTGCACCCGTAAGGGCGTGCGGGGCGGAGTGGAGCAGCGCCGGGTCGGTCTTGGCCTCCTCGGCAATCTTGATCAGCGCATCTGCGAAACGGTCGAGCGTATCCTTGTTCTCGGTCTCGGTCGGCTCGATCATCAGCGCCTCGTGGACAATGAGCGGGAAGTAGTTGGTCGGCGGGTGGAAATCGTAATCCATCAGTCGCTTGGCGATATCCAATGCCTTGACATCCGATCCTTCCACTTTGCCCTCGGCCACGAATTCGTGCATGCAGATGCGGTCGAACGGTACGGTGTAGACGCCTTTCAACCGTGCCTTGAGGTAGTTGGCGTTCAGCACCGAATACTCGGCCACCTGCCGCAGCCCGTCCGCGCCGTGCATGGCAATGTATGTGTAGGCGCGCACCAGCATCCCGAAATGCCCGTGGAAGGCTTTGAGGCGGCCAATCGTCTTTTTAGGGGTGACGAAGCCAAACAATGGAGGCAGGTCTTCTTCGCCCTCTTCGATGACGCCGACGATGGGCGCGGGCAGGAACTCGGCCAGGCGCGCAGCGACGCCGACCGGACCCGAGCCTGGGCCGCCGCCCCCGTGCGGAGTCGAGAACGTCTTGTGTAGGTTGAAGTGCATCACGTCAATGCCCACATCTCCGGGGCGCAGCACGCCGAGCAGAGCGTTGAGATTGGCGCCATCGCCATACACCAACCCGCCGCACTCGTGGACGATCTTCACCACTTCCTCGACGTGCTCATCGAACAGGCCGAGCGTGTTCGGGTTGGTCAGCATCAGGCCGACGACGGTCTCGTCGCAGGCGGCTTCGAGGGCGGCCAGATCCACGTTGCCGCGTGGATCGGATGGGATCTGCACTACCTCCAGGCCGCTCATGCCTGAGGAGGCTGGGTTGGTCCCGTGCGCCGAATCGGGAATGAGCATCTTGACGCGCTTGGCGTCGCCGCGGTCGCGGTGATAGGCACGCATGATCAGTACGCCGGTCAATTCGCCGTGTGCGCCGGCCGCCGGCTGCAGGGTCACGGCGGCGAAGCCGGAAATCTCCTTCAGCCATTCCTGCAACTGGTACATCAAAGCCAGGTTGCCCTGCACAGTCTCGACCGGCTGGAGTGGATGGGTGAAGGCAAAGCCGGGCAGTCGGGCGGTATCCTCGTTGATCTTCGGGTTGTACTTCATCGTGCAGGAGCCGAGCGGATAGAAGCCGCCGTCCACGCTGTAGTTGAAGCGTGAGAGGTGCATGTAGTGGCGCACCACGTCCACCTCAGCCAGTTCGGGGAGCGGAAGTTCGGCCCGCAGCATGGATTCGGGCAACTCGGCGCGCGGCACGTCCGGGTCCGGGAAAGTGACGCCGGTCCGTCCGGGGGAGGATAATTCGTAGATAGTTGGTTCTACACAGAGCGGAGCGCCGCCCTGCGCCTGCCTGTCCCTGTCAGGGGGTCGAAGGGTCGAAGTGCCTGTTCCGAGCGTAGTCGAGGAATTAGTCATGGTTCACCTCCGCAAGCGCGTCCACCAGTGCATCAATTTCGTCTTTGGTATTCATCTCGGTCACGGCGATCAGCATGTGGTCTTTCAGGGATGGGTAATCCCGACCCAGATCGTAGCCGCCCAGGATGCCATGTTCGAGCAGGTGATCGTTGATCGCCTCCACCGGCTGCGGGCAGCAAACCGAGAATTCGTGGAAGAACGGCGTATCGAAACACAGACTGTAGCCCTTGATTTTGCTGATATTTTTGGCGGCGTAGTGCGCCTTGTGATAGCACAGCTCGGCCACCTGGCGCAGGCCGGTTTGCCCAAGCAGCGACATATAAACCGCCGAGGCCAGTGCCATCAGCCCCTGATTGGTGCAAATATTGGAGGTGGCGCGCTCACGTTTGATGTGCTGCTCCCGGGCGGTGAGAGTCAGCACGTAGGCACGCTGGCCGCGATTGTCAACGGTTTCACCCACCAGTCGTCCGGCCATTTTGTGGATGTACTGCTTGCGGGTGGTGAAAAAGCCCAGGTAGGGGCCGCCGTAGGAGAGCGGGATACCCAGCGGCTGGCCCTCGCCGACGACCATGTCCGCGCCCATCTCGCCGGGCGTTTTGAACAGCGCCAGGGCAGTCGGGTTGGCCGCCACGCAGACCAGCGCGCCTGCTGCGTGCGCGGCCTCGATGAGCGCGGTGTAATCGTAGATGCGCCCGAAGAAATCGGGATATTGGACGATGACCAGCGCCGTATTTTCGTCAACCAGCGCTTCGAGACTGTTCACTGATAACTGTTCACTGCTCACTGTCTCCGGATCATCGCCTGCGAGGGTCAGATCCATACCCTGGACATAAGTGCGCAGGGTCTCTCGATATTGAGGGTGGACAGCCGGCGAGATGACCACCTTGGTGCGCTTGCCGCGGAACTGGGCGTAGGCCATGTTGACGGATTCGGCTACAGCCGTCGCGCCGTCGTAGTGCGAGGCATTCGAGACTTCCATGCTGGTCAGCGCGGCTATCAGGCTTTGGTACTCGAAGATAGCCTGCAGCGTGCCTTGTGAGATTTCCGGCTGGTATGGAGTATAAGCGGTGTAGAATTCACCGCGCCGCAGGATGTGATCAACGACGGCGGGAATATAGTGGTTGTACGCTCCCGCGCCGAGGAAGGAAACCAGGTCAGTGCGGATGTTCTCGTTGCCGAGGGCAAGTTCGTTCAACTCGGCGGCGACCTCCATTTCGGTCAATGCGGGAGGCAGATCCAATTTCGGGAAGCGGTGCTTCTTGGGAACATCCCGGAACAGTTCCTCCATGCTTTTTACCCCGATGGTTGCCAGCATCGCGTCCCGTTCTTTGGGACTGATGGGAATATAGTTCATGGCTACTCCTTCATGCAGCAACCAATGAACAGTTATCAGTTATCAGTCATTAGGGATTAGTACTGACCACTGATTACTGTTCACTGACTAATGCGCTCTCTCTTCGCAATATTTCTGGTACGCGGCCGCATCCATCAAACCGGACGCGTCGCCGCCCTCGATTTGAACCATCCAGCCCGCGTCGTAGGGATCTTTGTTGAGGATTTCGGGGCTGTTTGCCAGTTCCTCGTTGATGGCGACGACTTTGCCGGAGGCTGCGCCGTACGCCTCCGCGGCGGCCTTGACCGACTCGACCGAGGCGATTGGCTTACCTTGCTCGACCGTCTCGCCGGCCGCGACGACGATCTCGACGAAGACGATATCCGAAAGCTGACCTTGGGCGTAATCGCTCAATCCCATCTTGCCGGTGGCCAGGTCGAACCATTCGTCGGTTTTGGTGTACTTGAGATTGGAAGGAATGTTCATCTTGCAGCTCCTCAAACAGGTGATTTTGGCGAAAGCAAAAAAGGCGCACGCAGATAGAACGTGCGCCTCTGTTATTTTCACCTGAGAGATTCTCCTGAGCGGAGGCCCGAGCAAAGCGAGGGCCGCAGCCGAAGGATTGCCCCGTCGGTGTCCCTTATGGGACTTTCCAGAGGAAAGCGGTGCAGGGTCCTTTTGCCTGAGAGTTTCGTCCAGCCTCGCCAGCCACCGGACTTGCCCCTTCGGCGTCCCTCGTCTTCGCTTGCGCTTCGCTCGGGATCTCTTCCCTGCTGCCGTTTTGATTGTATGCTTGTATTCTACGTGAAGTGAAGAGCAAAATCAAGGGCAAATGAGAAGTTGTAAGGGGAATAAAATGACCGGTCTCGCGGGAGGCCGGTCAGAGTTCCGTGCGTGCTGCCTGGATTATCCGGTCAGGGTGCCACGCACCCAGTCGCCGACCAACCAATATTTGAAGTCCTGTCCCTGGCTGCATTGGATGCCGCCGATGACCCCATAGATGAGCGCCCCCAGTGGCATGAGCAAGAACACGGGCGTCAGCAGGAGGGCAAACGAGATGAGCAAGATGCCGACGATCAGCGCTGAAAGGATACCGGTCACGGCCCACATCAAGCCGATCAAGGCGCCTGCGCCGCCCCACCAGATCAACTGGAAGATGAACGACTGAAGGGAATGATAAGCAACGTACCTCGAACGGTCCTTGTAGATCAAATAGATCAATAGAGCGACTACTGGCCCAAGGAAACCGGTGATAAGGTTGGTCAGCACACTGAGATGGGCGATCATCGCCCAGGTGCGCTCATCACCGGGAGATAGCGGTTGGGGAGGCATGGCGGGTATCGGAGGGGCAGGAGGAACCGGCGGCAGAGGTGAGGGAGGGGGTGGTGCGACTGGTTCAGCCGGAGCCGTCGGAGCGACAGGCTCAACTGGTTCGGCGAGGGGGGTTGATTTCTTAGCGGGCATGGCATTCTCCTAAGAATTGTACGTGTTGTGATCGAATAAACCTATCAGGATATAACGATTTATTCAGGAGAACGTTGCAGGAGATTAAACCAAAGAAGCCCGCCCCTCAGGCAGGCTTCTCAAAGCGGACGGGTAGAGGTTACGCCCAGCCCTGTTTCTTTGCCCAGTCGGTAATGACTGGTACTACAACGTACTCGCCCTGGTAAGCCTTGAAGCCCAAGTAAACCATGTAGAACCACAGCAATACAGGCACACAAAGCCCAAACAGAGTCCAGCCGATCACAATGTAAAGAACAACCTCGATGATGCCCAGGATGAGGGCTTGCGCGTTGTGATACTTGATGAATGGGCGATTCTTCTTTTCCTCCATCAACAGAAGAATAATGGGGATCAGGGGCGAGAAGATGTACGCCAGCAAAGTCCACAGCTTATCGTCACTGGTGATGTCGGGATTGATCGGTTGTTGAGTCATTTGTTCCTCCTGAGGATAAAGTTCATGGATTTAGCATTATTTTACAACCAAATCGGATAAAAGGCAACCGTTTTGCTCGCAGTTAAGCAATTCTAAGGTTCTATCAGATG
>Ga0209610_1000330_pt1 | contig 24714 bp, 22 predicted proteins | sample LakKivw275mmetaG_FD_184137 | JGI IMG/M metagenome (GOLD analysis project Ga0209610, IMG submission 184137) | Anoxic lake water microbial communities from Lake Kivu, Rwanda to study Microbial Dark Matter (Phase II) - Lake Kivu water 275m metaG... | ecosystem: Environmental > Aquatic > Freshwater...
GGTTCCGGCCGCGCATCGGTCATTCATGGCGAAGTCACGCACCTTGCCCGATTCGTCGAGGGCGAGCACCTTCGAATCCTGCCCGCCGATGTCGACGATGGTACGGCAGGTCGGGTGCCAGTAACGGATACCAAGAGCTGCGGCCTTGATCTCTGTAATCGTACCCTCGACATGGTCCACTGTGTGGCGGGCGTAGCCGGTCGCCACCACGCCTTGCACGTGACCGGACAGGTCACGATGCTCGCTCCGGCACTCAGTCATGACCTGACGCGCGGTCTCGCGCGGCCTGGGCCCGGTCGGCACAACCTTTTCGCAGAACGCCTGCTGGCTCGCGCGGTCGAATACGACCAGCTTGGTATTGACCGAGCCGATGTCTATTCCGGCAGTAATCATTGAGTCTGACTCGTCCGACGTGTCCGACTCGTCAGACAACCGTATCCTGAGTTCACACCGGCCTCCTTTGCTGCGCGCACGAAGGCGCGAACGTTCTCGGGCGGCGTGTCGACCGGCACCTCGCAACCGGTGGCAGCCACGAAACCCTTGGGGCAACTCCTGCCGGCCTTCATCATCTCCGTGATCTCCCGCTCTATGGTCTGAGGGTCTGACAGCAGGATTGATGATGTGTCGTAGTTACCGATGATGCGACACCGCTGTCCCGCGCCGGCCACCGCAGCCGGTATCTCTATCCGGTCGATGCTCAGCAGGTCAGCCCCGGTCTCCGGCATCATGGCGATGGTTGCCCGGGTGTCGCCGCAGATGTGGAGCACCACGTCGAGGTCGTAGCGGTGCAGATAGCGTATCACCTCTGCCTCGGACGGCAGAGCAAACTCGCGGTAGTGCTCAGTCGATATGACACTACCCGATGCCAGCGGGTCAACGAGAATCGGGAGCCCGCCCGCACCGATGATGGCACGGCAGAAACGCACTATTGAGACTGTCGCGTAGGAAAGCAGCTCCTTCACTCGCTCCGGTTCGGTAAGCAGGCCGAGCAGAAACGCCTCCTGGTCTACCAGTTGCTGGGCAGTCGTAAACGGGGCCGGGACATAGGCGAGAATCGGCACCGTGTCGCCTCTTGCCTCGTAGGCGTAGGCGACGGCGTCGAGGTAGACGCGCAGCCGGCCGTCACTCAACGGGTCGGCAGGACGCGGGACATAACCCGATTCCGCCGAGGAATTGGGATTGTGTCCCAAGTCCGGAAGGCTCTCCCATCGCGGCCGCTTGAGCAGGGGCAGGTCATCCTCTGGGTAGTCGTACCGCGAACCCAGCGCTTCGGCTACCAGCCCGACCTCGGAGAAGAAAGAGATAAAGTCAATGCCGTAGGTTTCCTGCGCTACCAACTGGCTGCGCGCCATCGCGACACCATCCGTGTAGTAGTCACGCACCGAGATTCCCGCGACCCGCGCCGCATGGGCGGTAACCAGCGGGAACACGGGCACGCGGTCCTGTGGCTCGTCGATCACCAGCAGGCCGAAGCGTTCGCGTGGGGTCAGCAGGTCTTTCACCGGCGGCTCCTCAGCACCTCAAGGAAAGCGTCTATCCTCGTCTGCAACTGCAGCCCGATCTCCTTCGACGGCGGCGCGACGTCGAACTCCAGCACGGGCAGGTCCAGTTCCTGTTTGACGTGGTCGGATATCAGCCGCGTATCCATCGCGCAGTGCGAACCGCCGAGGATGCCCGAGATGATCACGCCCTCGGCCTGTCGCTCCCGTGCCTGCCTGACTACCGACTCGGCGCGTGCCCGCGAGGTCCCGATCAACGACGCGGCCATGAACGACCCGGCAATCGCCTCCAGCGGCGGTCCCGACTCATCGATGACCTCCAACGCCTGGTTGATGACGTACTCAGTTCCGACCACCCGCGCGCCCGCGTTCTCCACGTAGGTCAAGAGCAGCGGGTCAGCCGGCGGCGTCACCCAGACGACGCGCAGGGCATCATCATCTACGATGCTCTCGCCCCTCGCTGCCCGGCCCTCGGCGGTCGCCAGCAGATGATCGAGCACAGCGGTCCACTCATCCGTGTCCGAGTAGTAGTGCAGATTCCCGAACTCGATGACCATCATCTCAAGTGCTGCCAAGACGCCCCGGCCATAGGCGAGCTCGCGCAGGCGTGAAACGGTCCGCCTGACCGCATTAGCGCGCGCGATACCGGCCCGCAGTTCATCGTCGGCGAGCTCGTGCCCGGTCACCCTGTTCATCGCCTCGACCACACGTTCGTACTCTTGCGTGAGCAGCCGGACTCCGGCCTCGCAGTCCATCCGGCATTCGCCATTCGGATTTCGACATTCCTTCCGCAATGGCTCCTCGACCCACAGCATCTCCCGCGCGAACCGCTCCGCGAGCTGCTCGACACCCGAGTAGTCGTCGCACGACGCGCCGGTCGAGGCGACAACGAGGTCCGGGTCCGGGAAATAGGAGTGCTTGGCGAATGCCCCCAGCGCCGCGCGCGAGAAACAGGCGGCGTCGCCGATGCCGAGCTCGGCCGCGGCATCAAACAGCACCCGGCTTTCCATCACAAACGGAGTCCACCAGATGCAGTCAGGATAGAAAGCCACGCAGCCCGGAAACGAGTTCACGATCACCGGCACCGCGCCGAGGTCGCCCATCGTCGCTATCACGCGACGTCCTGTCTGTCTGGCGCGGAACAACCGCTCCGTCTCGTTCTGCACGAATCCCCACATGCGCAGCGACGCCAGGGAATTGTCGAACCTGAGGCGCCGCAGATGCCTCGCCCCGTAGATGGAGAACGTCTGGGGTGGGAACAGATACTTGGACCACGCATCGCGGTTCCCGTAGTAGTGGTAGCGCTCGATCAACTCGTCCGGCACCCGGTCGAACAGCTCCAGCCACTGCTCGAACGTGACCCGCTCCGGCTTCGGGTCCGCCCATTCTGGCACTCGATCCCTTGGTCCCTTGATCCCTTGATCCCTCTCCGCGCTCACAGCGTCTCCACGAACGCCTCGACTCGCGTCCGAACCTGCTCGCGGTTCTCAATCGAGTAGTCTGTGTCGAGGTGAAGCATGGGAATCCCCAGCGCCTCCTGCAGACGCCGGGCCTCGAAGTTCCACGGGTCACAATAGAGCAGTGTCTTATTGACCAGACCGGCCACCCGGAACTCCCGAGCCATCCGCTGCGCGTACTCGTAGAGGTCGGCGTTCGGACGCCGGTGCATGCACGGCCGGCGATAGTAGAATCGCGCCAGGCGGTCGAGCGGAGCGCCATCTGTCGGTACGTCCTCCGCGAACCAGCGCGTGCCCGTGCACAAGATATCGGTCACGATGTCGGCCTTCTCTTCGACGAGATCCAGCAGCCAGCGGTCGTCTTCGGTCAGCATACTGCCGCCGAGCATCAGCCGTGACCTGCATGTCTCCGGACGAGGCCGTGCCGCGACCATGCGTAGCACCTCTTCCACGAGCGAGATGGCCTTCACCGGCCCCAGCAGCCACGCTGTCGCTTCAAGATCGAGCATCGTGCTGCCGGACAGGAGCGGCGAGTTGGCGTGACGGGAGTCGCTGGCCTCTCGCAACATTGCCCGCAGCCGATTGAACTCGGCAATCTCCGCCTCCAGTTTCTCAGCGCTGATGGCACTGCCCGTCAGTCCGGCCAGCTCAGTCACCAGAAGGTCCATTTGTCGCCTGAACTCGGCGACGCGATGTGGCAGGGGCTCGGACGTGCGCGGGAGGTAGATCTGGAACGCAGGTATGCTGAAGTGCCGCTCAATCGCCTCGGGCAGCCGCCGCATCATGTCGCAGGTGTTGACTGCGAGTATCGCATCGACCTGCTTGTAGATCGGATCCAGTTCGAAGTTACCCATGCAGGCGTTACAGAAGGAACAGGCATCGGCCCGCAGGTATCGTTCGCCCTTCTCCTCGGCCGCGTGTCCGCCGCGCATCAACCGAATCGGTATCGCGCCCGCTGCCTGCACCAATTCGACCGGCGTATAGATACAGAAGTAGCCCACGACTTTCGTTCCCTGCTTGCGCGCGGCGGCGATTTCCTCGATCCGCTCCGTTCGGATCTGGTCGAACGCGGCCCTCGGTATCAGTTCCAGGGTTCAAGCCTCATCGAGTCGATAAATGCCTGCTCAAACTGCGGATGGCTGCTGAGCATCACCTCACGGCAATTGGACGCAAACCGCTCCGCTTCTTCGAACAACAGGGGCTCCAGCGTGGCCTTGGCTGCTCCGAGCAATGCCAGGTTGCCATGCCGCCTCATTCGGTTACGCTGCATCGGGGGAAGCAAGCCGATTCTTTCTGCTGACTTGGGACTCATCGACGCGCCAAAACGGCCGGTGACGTGCACTCGTTCCACTTCCTCTGCGCTCGCGCCCCACTCGGCCAGCAGGACTTGTATGGCCGCCGCGATCGCTCCCTTTGCCAGTTGTACGTCGCGGATGTCCGATTGCGAAAGGAAGACCGGCCTTTGTCCTGTGCTCACGTTGAGTCGCGCGCTTTCGACAATCCTGCCGGAGGCCTCGACCTTACCGACTCTAACCGCCTCAGCCACGGCATCGAGTACCCCGGAACCGCAGATGCTCTTCGCCTCACCACCTCCAACCACACTGGGCCTGAACCGGTATCGATCGTGGCGCACCGCCCTTATCGCGCCGGTCTGCGCCAGGCTGCCACACTCGAGGGTCGCGCCCTCGAACGCGGGCCCGGCAGCGGTCGACGTCACCAGCATGCGTTCTCGATTACCCAGCACGACTTCGCCATTGGTGCCCGCGTCGACCAATAGGGAGAGTCGCGGCGAGCGGTACATGCCGGATGCGAGTATCGCCGCGGTACAGTCACTCCCGACGAAAGGACCGAGCAGTGGCAGCATCTCGAACTGGATGCCGCCGCGACGGTGCGAGAGCCTGCGGCGAAGTGGCAGCAGTGACTTGTAGGGAAACTCCCCGAGCGACGCGGCGCTGCGCCCCATCAAGAAATGGGCCATGACCGTGTTCCCCACGGCCACCACCGGACGCCCGCTGGGTATGCCTTGCTCATCCATGAACCGCAGCAGCTCCGGTTCAAGCCTGGCTCGATGGATCTTCTTACCCGCGGCGATGCGGTTGATAACGTCACTTCCGAAAACCATCTGCGGGTTCAAGGCCTCATCTCTGGCCACCACGCGACGCTGCGACATGTCTACAGCGGCGAGAGAAATCGTAGTTGTACCAATGTCAGCGGCAAGCCGCAGGACCGCCGACTCTCTACGCGCCGGTCTTCGTCGCATCCGTCCGATCGGTCCCATTTCCGCACTCACGACCACCGGGGCCACCGGCACGTGCTGGCAAGCGAGGATACTTCTCTCCCCAGCGGCATCAAGAATCCGCACTCGGCACTTACCGCAAGTACCTGCGCCGCCGCAGTCAGACGGCAGTCGGAAGCCGGCATCGTGGAGGAGCTCGCGCAGGCTCTGCCCGCCGCGCGGCGCGACCGTAACGGTCAAGCTGTCTTCCACTTCCTCGCCGCTTCCACGATAGCCAAGACATTCTCCTTCGGCGCTTCGGTCGGCACATCGCAACTCGTGGAAAGGATGAGGCCCTCTCCACCACGCTCGAGACACACCTCTGCGGCCGCTCGGACCTGCTCTGCCCCACCTTCAAGCATGAGCCTGGTCGAGACATTGCCCATCAGCGTCCTGCTGCCGACCTCCTGCCGCGCGACTGCCAAGTCCATCTCATCAACGCTCAGGAAATCCGCGCCGGTCGCGGCCATGTCCGCGAGGAGCCTCTTCGTCTCGCCGCAGATGTGCAGCCCGGCCTTTGCGCCGGCCTCGTGCACGACACGAATCAGTTGCTCAAGATAGGGCTTGGCGAACTCGCGGAACATCTCCGGGCTGATCAGGCTGCCGGAAGCAACCGGGTCACCAATGAACGGAATCCCGCCGGCCTTCACGATCGCCGCTGCGTAGGCAATCTGGTTGTCGGTGGCGATCCGCAGAAACTCGTGCGCTCGGCCGGGGTCGGTGAGCAGGTCCTCAAGGAACTTGTCCATCCCGTGCAGGAAAGACGCCAGCGAGAAAGGTCCCTTGAGCGAAGTCAGAATCGGCGCCTCCTCGTCCAGCAGTTTCCTCAGACGCCGAGTGGCATCGAGGACAACGGGCATCCGGCCATCCTTCTCCGGGTTGGCCGGTTCGAGCTTTGAGACGCGCGGCGGTTCCAGCAGGAATGGGTCGTCGTCCTCGGGGATTATGACCTGTGCGCCCATCGCCTCAGCTTCGACCATTGTATCGGTGAAGACCATAATGAGGTCATACCCGTAGTACCGGTATGCGGAGTACAGCACTCGTGCCAGCGTGTCCGGCTGTGTCACGGCCTCGGATATCGAGAAACCCTCGAGCCGAGCCGCGTGGTTCGCCACGACCATCGGGAACACGACCGGTCGCTCTGGCTTCTCCCCGCGCATCAGCGCGGCAAACCTTCTGCTCCGGTCACTGGAATGAGGATTCAAGGAGCCGAGTGTCCGGATGCTCGAAGCTCGGCGCCTCCGGTCCCGATGTTCCGTTCGGTACTTCTGACTTCTAGCATCTAGCTTCTAGCTTCTGACTTCGTCTGAGTGAAACGCTCTATCTCCAGCACCGCCGAGTGGGCATCGGGCGCGAACCCATCGGCCCCGATGTTGCGGGCGAACTGCGGCGTGACGGGCGCGCCGCCGACAAGCACCTTGACGCCCGGACGCAGCCCGGCTTTGTCCATCGCCTCGACGACCTTGCCCATTCTCGGCATAGTCGTGGTCATCAACGTTGAGACCGCGAGAACCGAAACGCCATTCTCCGCCGCCTTCACGAACTCGGGCAAGGGTACGTTCCGGCCGAGGTCCACCACCTCGAACCCGGCGGCCTGTACCATAACCTTCACGATGTTCTTGCCGATATCGTGAATGTCGCCCTGCACGACGCCGAGGGCTACCTTCCCCCGGCTCGCCACCGCCGACTCACCACTCTCCACTCTCGCCTTGAGTATCTCAAACCCCGCGTACATCGCCTTGGACGCGAGTAGCACTTCCGGGACGAAACACTCCTTGGCCGCGAACTTCTCTCCCATCCGGCGCATTCCCGCTGCCAAGCCTTGCGTGATGGCGTCCTGGGCGGAAAGCCCTCGAGCGAGCACCTGCCTGGCCAGTTCGGCCACGCGCTCGGGCTTCATTGCGGTAACCGCCTCGGCCAACTGAACAAACAGCTCTTCGGGGGGATTCACCCGCCTATGATACAGCGCTTTGCGGCCAGGGCAAATGCCGCCCGGCGAGGCGAGTTCGCCACCTGCGAGTCTCGCCTCGCCTGACCGGTTACTCTACAACCAGCTTGCGCACCGCCGACTCGTCCCCGGCTGTCAATCTGACCAGGTAGACCCCGCGGGCCGGTGGCCTTTCGGGATGCCAGCTAATGACGTGCCTGCCGCTCGGTGCGGTGCCTGCGGCGATCAGGCTTACCCGGCAGCCGGCCGCGTCGAACAGCTCCAAGCTGAAGCTCCGCGGCTCTTCGGACGAGAAACTGAGCGTAGTCGTCCTGTTCCGCCGTACGGGATCGGGCGAGATCACGAAAGCAACCCCGGGTGGTCCAAATCCACTCAGCTCCTCGACACCGGAACCCACTATTGTATGCACTCCCACTGACTCGGCCAGGGTCGTGTCGCCCAATGAACGGACGCGCAGCGACACGACTTCCTCACCTTGGGCCGTGTCGGTGTACACCGTGACTTTCGGGGTAGTGTCGCTACCATCAGCCGGAATCGTATCGTACCGCAAGACTCCGGGCTCCACGCACACACCGTTCACGCAGTAGACGGCTGCCCAGCCAGGCACAACCGAGACCACACGGCAGTCAAACTCAAAGACGTCGGATGTCGTTCCGGTGTTGGTGAGCGTGAGATGGAACTCCGCCACGTCATTGGGGGCGACCTGCCGCACAGTGTCGTCGCGCGGGGTGAACTCCAGTCCGTATCCAGCGGCACGACCCGCTACAACCGAGAGAACAACCGCCACGGTCAGCCCCACGGCACGACGACTGCGCACCGGCCTCATACCCATCAGTGTCTCCTTTCTGACTCGATCCTGCTCAAGGCGGCTGCCTGCAGTACCCGGCGCGTACCGTCGTCCTGGACAAAGGCAACAACCCCGAGCATGGGATGGCTCCAAGTCGGGTTCAGCCGAAATCCGTATTCCTTGACGACGGTGTCCCCGACCGTGAGATTCACCGGTTCGCCGTCGACAGCCGGCAGCATCTGCCGCATCACGTGCCGGAACACCGAGTCGGTCGCGCCCGGCAGATAGGCACGCACGCTGTCTTCCACCAGCACGACGAACAAACAGAGAGTATCTGCCGGCGTTGAGCTGACTCCGGTTGCCCAGACTGTCACTGTACCGGTGCTGTCTGTCAGTACCGCGTCGATACCCAATTGGGCTCCAGGCTCGACGGTTCGGGCAGCCGCAGTCTTTGCATGGAATGTCGGGTAATTGTACTCCGGCGCCGATGTCCAGACTACCGCACCCCCATCGAAGGTGGTCGCCGGCTCGCCGCCGGAGGTGTAGTAGAGATCCCGACGAGTCTCGGCGTAGACCGGGCTGAGCGTATCGCCGGCCACCCGCCGGTGGTAGGCAACGACGACCAGGCTGTCTCTGAAGTCGTCGGCCACGCTGTCCAGAGCCCGTGCCGCATAGGGGCAGTAGCCGCAGCGCATCCACGTGAAGAGCTCAGCGAGCACAACCCTGTTGGTCGGCCTGACCTCCAGCACCGGCGCGTCAGAACAGCCCGCAGCTGCGAACAACAAGCCCCAGGCCGCAAGCGCGAAGCCTGCGGCCCGGGACATGGAGTCTGGCTGAGGTGTACTCACCTACCGCGTTACAACGAGCTTGCTGACGGCGCCGCCGTCGCCTGATACCAGGCGGACGAAGTACGCGCCGGCACGAACCGCGCAGCCGTCGACGCCGGTCAGGTTCCACGACACGCGCCCGCCACCTGCCAGGTTGCGGCCCAGCCTTTGAATCAGACGTCCGTTCGCATCGTACACGGAGAGGTTCCCGGTAGTACCGGCCGGTACCTGGTAGTTCACGTGAGCCAATCCGCTGACCGGGCTGGCCGAAGGCGCCACGCGCCAGCCGGCGAGGGCCCGGTCTTCACTTACACCGAGCTTGGCTCCCGCCTCGACGTCGTCAATGTACCAGCCTTCGGCGGTGCCGCTGTAGTCGCTGATGAAACGAAAGCGCAGTTGCACGGTCTGGCCGCGGTACGCTCCCAGGCTCATGCTTTCCTGGTACCAGCCTCCGCTCGACCCGAAATCGCTGATCAGCGGCCACCAGAACTGCGAGCCGTTGGATATCTCGACGAGGCCGATTTCGCTGCCCATCTCATAGTACACCCAGTAGCTCAGCATGGTGTCGCTGTTGACGGTGAAGAACGGCGAGGTGAGGCGAGAGTCATTCTCGTTGGTGTACTGGCGGCTGGCTTCCACGCCGCAGTACCAGCTTGTGGTATCCGACTGAAAGGTGTAGCCCGTCTGGTGCCAGTTGTCTCGTATCCCGCCGTGCGTCCACTGACCGATGCCATGCTCCATGTTGTCCGCGAACCCGTAGGCTGTGGTTACGTTCAGCGGAAAGCTGAGGTCGGCCGTGGGCGCGCCGGTCGCCGTGACCTGCAGGTTCATCGTGGCCAAATGCGGGCTCGGGCAGCTTCCGTCCACGTGGATTTGAAACGGAGTCGTCGAATAGGCGATACCAGCGGCCGGCACCACAGGGTAGCTCGCGTTGGCAGTTGTGACCGTGATGTATGGATCCGACGTGGACAGCGTGGCGCTCACACCCAGGCCTTCGCCGCTACCCATGTTCCGCAGGCCGACGGTAAGATCGATGTCGCTGTTCGGGACCGGGTTCGCCGACTGATAGCCGTGGTACATAAGCGCGGGAACGTCGATGACGGCGATGCGCGCGCCCTGGTACATCTCCTTGGAGGAGTTATCCTGGACGAATACCACGAGGTCGCAGTGGCTCGCAACCCACGCCGCGTTGACCGTGAAGGCGCGGGTCTTGGTCAGCGAATCGCCGGCCGCTATCGTGACCGCCTCACCCGCCGAGTTGGGCAGCATGGCTCGTTCCACGTATTGCAGGCTGTCCATTCCCTGCCACGGGTAGTAGATGTGGCTCTCGGTAAGCACCGCGTGGAGTTGACCGCTGACCGAGCTGCTGCTGGTGTTGTGGATGTTGATGGTCAGGGTGCCGGTACGTCCGGTCGTATCATAGGCTACCGAGAGCACAATCGCCAACGGACTGACGACAGCCATGCGGGTACGGAAGTAGTTCAGGTAGGGGACGTACATCGTTCCGGTGTGCAGACCGCCGACGATCTTGTACGAACCATCCAGCACGACGGTTGGATACCCGGTGATCGAGTAGTAGCTCATCCGGGCCGCCGCGTCAGCCGTGTAGTAGGGGTCGCTCGCCGACGCGTGGTAGGCAATCGGGACCACCGAATCGTACGAGCGGAAATCGAGTTCCTCCATTCCCCGTGCTCCACCCGGGCAGTACGTGCACCAGGTGGCGGTGACGTCTTCGATCACCATTACCCGCTGGCTGGCTTGCATCGCCACCGGCACGAGCAGCACCAACGCCAGCACTGACAGACGTTTCATACAGACCTCCTTGACTTCGGACACTTGCGGACTCTGCGGGCTTGCCCTCTGCAGGCGCCCGCACCAACGAACAGCCGGCCTAGACCAGGCCTGTGCATGACAGTCATATCTGCGAGGCGAACCGATGGATCGTCTCTCCGTCTCCGTGGGCGATGCCGACCGCAATCGCCAGCACGGCGACGGCCGATAGAATCACGAAGGACAATCGTCGTTTCGTGCGACCTCCTTTCGACCGTATTGTCGATGCTTGGGTGTGAAACAGTGGTGGTACGGGTCTGGAGGCATCCTGCCTCCCTTCGAACGGCAGTCACGAGTTCCACCTCCGCCCCATCAGCAGCAGTCTGCGGATTGTGCTCATGCCCGAGACCCGTTACCGGCGCTGAGTGCCGCGCCGAAGGCCCCGACCACCTGTGGATGTTCGGGTAAGAGCAGAGGAACGCCCAGTCGCTGTTCCAGCAGAATCCGAACGCAGGGATTGAGTGCCACACCGCCGGTCAGCACGGCCGGCTGCTCCGCACCTACCCGCCCGACCAGAGCGAGCATGCGGTTGACGATGGACTCGTGCAGGCCGAGCGCGATGCTCTGCTTGCTCTTGCCGGAGGCGATGAGCGACACGACCTCGGACTCGGAGAAGACCGTGCACATCGAGTTGATGCTCGCGGACTCCTGCGCCTTCAAAGCTTCGGGGCCGAACTCGGTCAGCGTATATCCCAGCGTCATCGCCATGACCTCAAGGAAGCGGCCGGTCCCAGCAGCACACCGGTCGTTCATCTCGAAGTTCACCTGCCGCCCGTTTTCGACCCGTATCACCTTCGAGTCCTGACCGCCGATATCGATAACCGTGCGGCACTCGGGAAACAGCCGGGCCGCGCCCAGGGCATGCGCCTTGATTTCGGTGATGACCGGCAGCCCGAGCTTCTCTCGGGCCAGATGGCGGCCATAGCCGGTAGCTGTGACCGGGACTCGTTCCCCGCTGGGGACACGATCCGGATTCGCCGAGCCGAATCCGGTCATGTCCCCAAGGAGCTCGCGGGCGCGGGCCAGCGGGTCGGTACCAGTGTCCACAATCCGGCTGCGCACGAGTTCGCCATTCTCGACGACCGCGACCTTGATCGTGCGCGAGCCGATGTCGAGCCCTGCTGCCCTGATAGCTGTCTCCTAGCCTAACTGCTCGATGAACGCCTCGATGCGCGTCCGCAACTGCCCCGCGTCTTCCTCGGAGTAGTCGGTCACGATCTTCAGAGATGGCTTGCCGGTCTCCTTCAGCGCGCCTTCGACCCGCATCGCTTCCACATTATAGGTGTGGCAGTACTGAAGCACGTATTGCACGACGCCGTCCACCGCGAAGTCGGTCGCCATCTTCTTCACCGCCTCCAATCGCTCGGTATTCGGGGTAAAACAGGAGCAGTTGACCTTCAGATACCGGTCGGCCAGCGCGGTCAATTGACCGTCGAGGTCGCGCGCCGTCTCGTCAACGAGGTTCTCGAAGTAGCGGGAACCCGTACAAGTCTCGTCGGCGACGATTGCCGCGCCCGACGACTCAACCAGGTGGTGCACCTTCCAGTTGCCCATCACCGACGGGCATCCTGAAATCATGACCCGCTTCACGCCCTTGGCGAACGGCGAGACGCGTGCCGCCACCCGCTGCTCGAGTTCGGCGTTCAGGATGTTCAGGTGCTCGGTGAAGCGGACCGGCTCGTCGTTGAACGCTCCCTGCATCACCGCCAGCGCGTCCAGACCGCTGATGGGCGGCGGATCTGCCTTGCGCAGTTCGGTCAGGCGCGCAAGCGCCCGCCGCTTCGCGTTCATCACGCCGGTCGTGGCGGCCAGTCGCTGCGGCTCCACTTTGCGTCCCACAATCTCCTCGACCTTGTCCTTGAACTCGCGCACCGACTTCCGCCAGAGATCGACGTCAATCGCCTCCTTCTTCTGCGGCACCTCCATGACGTGGAAGGTCGGGTCCGCGAGGATCTCCCATGTCTTCTTCTTCACGTCGCAGGTCGTCTCACCCACCATCATGTCCAGAATCGGCCCGTAGGGGCACGTCTTCGAGAACGCCATGCCCAAAGTCGACTTCACCAGTGGGCAGATGTCGCGGGGGAACGTCTTCTCCGCGTACGGTACCGTGAAAGCCGAACCGCCGCAGAGCGCGATGGGTATGGCATCAACTGCCATGACGATCTCTTCGGGCACATATACGCAGAACGTGCCGACGACCTTGCGGCCGGCCTTGCGGGCCTCGACCAGCTCGGCGATGCGGCCGCCGTGTGCGCCGTGCAGCACCCCATCAAAGTAGGCCATCGCCTTGGGCCGGTTCTGCTGCGAGCCGATCGTGCGCTGGAATGACCGTTCCGTGGCCTGCGACAGCTCATCGTGCAGCGGCACATTCAAGCCCAGCTCAGCCAGCAACTGATTGTGTTCAGGCATTCTTGCTCCTTTCCTCACTGCTTCCCGCAGCAGCCGCCATGGGCGGCGTTCGCGCCGGGGCGGAAGAACAGCCGGCAAAAGCAGTGGCCGTCCTTCGCGACCTCTTCATGGACACTCGGACAAGGACAAAGCACGTCCTTGGCCGGGTCGAGAGGGTGCGACTGCTTGCACGGGCAGTAGTACTTGCCGAACTCCGCGAAGTTCCTCGCCAGCAGGTTCGAAACCTTGAGCGTCCGCTCGACGTCGGGGTTCAGCAAATAGCCCAGCTTCTCGCCGACCTGCCGCGCCCGCTCGATGTTCACCTTGTCCCTGTCGGTCAGTTCCATTCTTCTCCCCTCCGGCCAGTCGGCGTCGGCAGGCGCCTCTGCGGGCCTGCCGACGTAGCAACTGGCCTTGGCTCGGTCAGAACGGCTCGATTCTATTTCTCGGCCTGGTACCAGCCGCGGCCGACCTGGTGGGCGTGCGCCGCATCGCGCCACAGGTTCACGAGCCCGCTCGCAAACCCGAACAGGTCATTGCCGAAGTTCTGCACGATGGTCGGCTTCAGGTCCACCTCGACCATCTTCTTGTACTCGTCGAAGCACTTCGCGTACTCCACGGTCTGGTCCTCGACCTTGATGTTCTTGAAGCCGTACTTCTTCATCAGGTCACCCCAGCCCGCGAGTGTCTCCATGTATGGGAACGCCATCGACTCGTACAGCTTCGCGAGCAGCGGCTCATCCACCTTACCAGTGATGACCCAGTCAGTGAAAATGAGCTTGCCGCCCGGCTTCAGCACCCGCACCGCCTCTTCCATGAGTTGGTCCTTGTCGGTGACATAGCACCACGCCTCCTGGCCCCAGACCACGCAGAACGTGTCCTTCTTGAACGGCATGTCCATGGCGTTACCCTCCACGTAGCTGACCAGTCCATCGAGGCCGGCCGCCTTGGTCCGTTCGATGGCCTTGGTCAACATCGTCTTGGTGAAGTCGAGCCCGGTCACCTTCACCCCGTACTTCTTCGCGATGTGCCGCGCCGGTGCGCCCAGTGCCGAGCAGACGTCGAGCACGTGCATGCCCGGCTTCAAGCCCACGGCCTTGGCCATCCGGTCCGTAACTTCGTCCTTGCCCGAGTGAATCTGCTCGGACATCACTGCTTCCCAAAGCAGGCCGCCCGGACCGTCGTACACGTCCTGAACGTCCTTGCCTGTATAGTCGTAACGCTTGGGCATCATGCCTCCTCCGCTATAGGTCCTATAGGGCCTATTGGTCCTATTCCGCTTGCCGGCAAACTGCCGGCACAAAGCCGGTCAATCATGCCGATTGTGTTCTTTGGGTTCTGGTTAGGTTTGTACTACGGTGAGCTGCAAACTGCAGACTGACAACTGGGCTGGTGGTTCCCGGTCTCCGAGGCGCACGGCCCCGGTAATAATACCGAGTCATGGCACGCGCCTCCGGCGCGTCACAAGAGATCTATCAACAGTCACCATACAATGGTAGGCTCCAGCCCAGGCCGAGTCAAATCCCGCCGCCACGCTTGTGCTTGGGCTTGTGCTTGAGCTTGCGCTTGTGCCTGTGCTACAGACTCAGAAAGATAACTGCCAAGCCGGCGCAGCCCAAGCCGAGTATGTGCGTAACTGTGAGCGGCTCTTTCAGGAAGATGAACCCGAGCACGGCCGGCAACAGGATGTACATGCCCGACAGCGGCACGACCACCGACGCCGGCCCGCGGCGCAGCGCCAGATAGTATGCCACTGTCGCGATCCCGGCCAGAACACCGGCCACGATCGGCAGGGCCGCCGGCTTCATCTCCCCGCGGGTTCGTGCGGTCAGCGAGTAAGCGACTATCGGCAGAAAACCCGCGAGCGTCGTCCAGAACGCGACATTGTGGTCCGACGACGTCTTGGTTGCGATCTTGCTCAGGAAACTCCAGAAGCCCCAGGCGACGAGGGCGACCAGGCAGAGAAGTCGGTAGTCCATGGCGAATGCTAGGCAGGCCCGTGCCGAAGTCAACGACAGCGCGGGCAGACGAAATCAGATGTCCGACGCCGCGAGCCCGCCCCTGGCTGCCGCTGCGTGCTTGCTGCTAGCGCTGAACTACTAACCGCGCGGTGGCATGCTGTCCCGCCACATCGCAGCGGACGAAGTAGGCGCCAACCGGCATTGACCAGAGGTCAAGCCGGAATGACGAAGTCCGAAGTCCGGATTCCGAATGAACCAGACAGCCGGACGCATCATATACGCGCAGCGCCACTGGCTTGGAGCTTGAGGCTTGTAGCTTGAGGCCGACCGTCGTCGTTCCGCGACACGGATTCGGCTCGCAGGTAACAGCGAAGCCCCGCGTCGGTGTCGAATTCGTCCTCGGCTCTGCCGCGCCGACGCTGCCCAGCGAATCGGTCTTGATGAGCCAGACGTCGTAGCCACCGGCCCCAGAGGAGGCGGTGTAGCCTGCCATCACGTAGCCGCCATCCCTGGTCCGCTGGACCGAGTAGGCGACATCATTTGAATCTCCCCCGAAGGTCTGGGTCCAGAGCAGGTCACCGTCGGCATCGGTTTTGACGAGATAGACGTCATCACCGCCCGCACCAAAGGACGCGGACGCGCCAGCTACTACGTAAGCATCATCGCCGACCTGCAGTGTCGATGCACCGACGTCCGCTCCGGTGCCGCCGTAGGCGCCACACCACTCTTGGTTGCCGTTCGAGTCGGTTCTGACGAGATAGACGTCGTTCGCGCCCGCGCCGAACGACCGCGTGGAGCCGCCAACAAGGTAGCCGCCCTCTGCCGTCTGCCGAACATCCTTCGCCACCTCGACGGAGTCACCGCCGAAGGTCCTCGTCCACAAAGTATCGCCATGCGAATTGGTCTTGAGGAACCAGACGTCGCCTAAGCCCGTGCTGACCGGCGTCTTCTCGCCGGCAACCACATAGCCGCCGTCCGCCGTCTGGCGGACCGAGTTGCCGGCCTCGTAGTTAAAGGCACTGCCGAAGGTCCTTGTCCACATCGTGTCGCCGTTGGCTCTTGTCTTGATGAGATAAACGTCGGCAGCGCCCGCGCCGAAGGATGAGCTGAAGCCGACGATGACGTAGCCGCTGTCCGCGGTCTGTTGGACCGAGGTGCCCGTCTCGATACCGGTGCCGCCGAAGGTCCGAGTCCAGATTGTGTCACCGCTGGCGTCGGTCTTGACTAGATAGACATCAACCGAGCCCGCGCCGAAAGATTGTGTCGAGCCGACGATGACAAACCCGCCGTCCACGGTCTGCTGAACACAATTCCCGCCGTCCCACATCGCGCCGCCGAAGGTCCGGGTCCAGAGCGTCTCGCCGCGCGCGTTGGTCCTGACCAGATAGACGTCATCCGAGCCTGCGCCAAATGAGCTGGTGAACCCGGTGATAACGTAGCCGCTGTCGGTACACTGCTGGACCGCGCTACCGATATCGTCGCCCGTGCCGCCGTACGTGCGCTGGAAAGTGACCTGGGCGGCAATGACTGTGGGCATGAGAATTCCGGCCACTGCGACCATGGCCAAGACCGATGCGGACCTGTCACGGAACATGAGTGCCTCCTGTTTGGAGAACCGCCGAACGTCGCCGAAATTCTAACCTCGGGTTGATTCTTGTCAATTCTCTGCCCGGCAGCGCCGGCCAAAAGGGGACGCTGCCCACATTTCGTCGCTTCATGTCTAAGTCGAACAAACATAGGGCGTTAGGGTTCAGAATCAGCGGCCGACGACGGATCGGGATTCGCCTTGGGAACCGTTCCCGGGACGGTTCCCAAGGTGGTTCGGAAAGGGACTCGGACAGACTTTTGGATGGTCGTCTGAAGGTTGACTGCCGGCTTGGCTATCACGGAGGTTCTCAAAGAGAACTCCCGCGTGAATTCGACCGCGATTCGCAGTGCCGCGTTGGCCGCGAAATGCGCCGCGACCTGGACTGACGCCCGTAGGGCCATGTGTCCGATGACTATGGCGGAGACTCGGACCCCGGTTCTCATCAGGGTATGCTGAAGGATTCGGGTGATCTTCTTGACATCGAGAGGGCAATTGCTATTCTCCCGGCCGGGGCACGGTGGAAGCGTACTCGCTATAGGCTCGGTCACTTGTTAGATTGCAGCCAGACTCGCGACCATCCGTGACCCCCTTTTCCTTTCGGAGGAGGCGAAGTCAGATGCTAGAGGCGAGATGTCAGAAGCTGGAACCGCCCCGGACAGCAGCCGCCCGATGACTCAAGTCAAAAGCCAAAGGGCAAAAGCCAAAACTCAACACTGCAGTGTGCCTGATGGTTCACCACGCCACGTTTGACGTTTCTGCGCAGGGGTTCTGCGACGTGATTGACTTAACGCCCCAGGTCACCGCCACCGTCGTGAAATCCGGTATCAAGAATGGAGTCGTTTGCATCGCGAACCCGGGCTCCACCGCCGGTATCACGACCATCGAGTTTGAGCCGGGCGCCGTCGCGGACCTGAAGGTGGCGATGGAGAAACTCGCGCCCGAGAGCGCGCGCTACCGCCACAACGACACCTGGGGCGACGGCAACGGCTTTGCCCATCTGCGCAGCGCTTTGGTCGGGGCTTCGCAATCGTTCCCGGTAAGGGACGGTGCCATCGCGCTCGGCACGTGGCAGCAGATAGTCCTGCTCGACTTCGACAATCGGGCGCGACGCCGCAAGCTGGTCGTGACCGTCGTCGGCGAATGAGCGAGACGAGAATCCCACCACAAAGACACAAAGGCACAAACAGGCCCTGACAAAGCAGAACCCGGAAACCGTTTGCCGGAGTGCGGCTTGGCGATGTCCGAATCAACGTTGTGCGGTGGACGAACGGTGTTGACAAACAGCCGAGAACGGCCTAGGTTTTAGGTATGAAACGACTGCTCCCAATGCTATTGGTGCTTCTTTCGGGGGCTTGCACCGAGAAGGTAAAAGTGACGGTCACGGCTGGGTCCTGGGACAGTGCCGATAACCAGTGGGTGGTGTACGGACTGGATACGGTCCGGGCCACGTGCTACCCGTTTGGCAGTGTCACCTTTCTTGAGGCGATAGTGGACAGCGCGGTCATCGGGGTGGATACGTTTCCGTCCTATGAGTCGGACTTCAAGTGGGACGTGAGCGGGCTTTCCGAAGGGAGCATCCATTGGCTGCGGGCCCGCGCGATTTCCGGCAGCCACGAATACCTGTCGCCCGAGGTATCGGTCAAAGTCGGATTCGGTACCCGCCTCGTCGTCGACGGGCTGTACAAGGCGCTTGAACTTTATCGGCCGGACGGCACCATTGAGGCCTCCTTCAAGCCGGAGCCGAGCGCCTACCCGTTGTGTCCGCGGCTGCGGCCCGGCTGCCATTCCGTGGTCTTCCTGGCCGACCACAAGCTCTACAGCGTCCCTCTCCCGTCCGGCCAGACCTTCCTGCTCGCCGAGGTCCCAAACGGTATCTACAGTTGCGATGCTTCGCCGGTGTCCGACGTGGTCGCGTTCGAGGGCTACCCGGCCGCAAACGCGCACCTGTTCACGGTCGACGGCTCCGGCAATAAAGTCCAACTCACCCACGACAGCGACTACGTCATCATTGATTCGAGCCGGTTCACCTGCATCGAGAACTCATCCCCGGTCTTCTGTCCGGACGGGACCAGGCTGGTATGTTTTCGCAGGAGCCAGTGCCTCGTTCCGGGCGACCCGCACGAAAACGAGACAAGGGAAGACGCGTTCGTAATGAACAGCAACGGCACGAACCCCGTGAACCTGACCGCGGGCATCGGCGACGCCTACTTCTCCGGTTTCACCTGGACTTTTGACGGGAAGTGGGTGCTGTTTCGCGCCGGAACCGCTCCCGAGCCTGACGGCATGTTCGCCGCCAACCTGAACGGACACATCATCAGCGGCTTGCCCATCGGAGCCGTGGCAATTGCTTCCTCGCCCGTCGATTCCTCCCTGGTCTACGTCAGCGTCGATAAATATCGCCGGCTGTACTCAATGAAGCTGGCCTGGACCAGCGAAACTCTCTATGCTGCCGGGGCCGGAATCCTGGTCGGCGGGGAGGATGCGGCTTCTCGGAGTTATGTTGACTGGGTTAAGTACGAAAGAGAATAAAAAAAGAGAGTCACGAGCAGCTCAGTGTCGCGGCAATGTTTTGACCGAACCGGTTTATGATACCGAACTGTCGTGCTCTCGAATATATTAGACACATGAAGGCCCCAAAAGGTTCGCTCACATTTTCTACTTCCGCGGGCTGGAATATAGGATTATAGTTAAGTTCCTATAATGCAAGAGGTTGCCGACCTGGCGGTCGTCGGTGGTGGGGCTTCCGGCCTGATTTGCGCCGTAACGGCCTGCCGGGCCGGCCTCAAGGTGATTGTCCTGGAACGGGGTGAGCGATGCGGGAAAAAACTTGCCGTGACCGGCGGGGGCAAGGGCAACTTCACTCATGCCGAGTCGCCCAGAGCAATGGCCGGCCGCTTCGACTGTGATGCCAGGCTCATCATGCCGCTGCTTCGTAAGTTCCCTTATCAGCGTATCATACAGCTCTTCTCAGCCCTTGGAATCGACGCCCGAATCGACGACGATGGCTGCGTCTGGCCAAGGAGCACCGACGCGGCCGGGATCAGGGACGCGCTTCTGCGGGAGCTGGTGGCGGCCGGAGGAAGGCTGAATACGGGATGCCGGGTGACCGGACTCGAACCAGGTTGGCGAATTCATGCCGGCGACGGTGTACTGGCCGCGCGAAACGTCTGCGTTGCGACCGGCGGAGCGAGTTACCCTCGGACCGGCTCGACCGGAGACGGGCTGGCGCTTTGCCGGGGCCTCGGCCTCAAGACGGTCGAATGGTTTCCGGCCCTGGCCTCGCTCCGAACGAGAGACGACCTGAGCGATTTGGCCGGAGTCACGCAGCCGCGAGTCGAGATGATGCTGCTCGTAGCCGGAGACGAGCCCCGAACCGCGGCCGGCCACTTCATCTTCGCCCACGCGCACGTGTCGGGTTCGAGCGTGCTGAACCTGTGCGGCTATGCGGCGCGAGGCCTTGCCGAGCACCGGCAGGTGGCCCTGAAAGTCAACTGGGTACCGGACCGGAGCGCATCCGACCTCTCAAACGACTTCGCCGCCGGGCGGGCCACTCACCCGAAGAAGCAGCTTGGGACATTTCTCGGCGCTTTGGTTGCCCGCCGACTGGCGGTGAAGTTGTGCGCCATGGCCGGTGTTCCGGCCGAACGGATTCTAACCGAACTGAGCCGGGCGGAGCAGGAACGCATCGTCCACCAGCTCTGCTCGACCGAATTCGCGATTGTCGGCACCGAGCCGATGGAGCGCGCGACCGTAACCGGCGGCGGCGTAAGCCTTGATGAAGTGGACATGAACACGATGCAGGCGCGGCGCTTCCCGGGGCTCTACTTTACCGGAGAGGCACTGGATGTCTGGGCCGAGACCGGCGGCTACAACCTGCACTTTGCCTGGGCCACTGGCATCCGTGCTGCGGAATCGGTCGCGGCGAATCCGGGACACTGACCGGAAAGCGGGAACAGCCCCTCGGAGCGCGAGGACGCGCGGTACAGCCCCGTTTTCGCTATCTGAGAACGACCAGCTTCGCGCTGTACGTATCCCTACCGTCGAGTGTCAGCCTGACAACGTAGACTCCGGCAGCAGGTGGCGCGAAGGAGAAACGATACTCACCCGGGCCAAACCGGCCATCGGCCAGGTTCACGACCGCTCGGCCGGCCTGGTCAAAGACCGCCAACTCAGCTCTGCCGGTACCGGCCAGGCCGAAGCTGATGGCCCCGCTGCGGCCAATGGTCTGGGCCGCGCGGAGCGGCCGGGACAGCACCGCAAACGGCGGCTCCGCCACCGCCACGCCGTTGCGAGTCCTGACCTGCATCGAATCCAGCGTAGCATTGCCGTAGACGTCGCTCGCCCGAACGTAAACCCAGTAGGTCGTGTCGCCGACGAGCCCGCTGTTCCACTCGCCGGTAGTATCAGTGGCCTCGATGACCGAGTCGCCGTCAGTGTTGGTCACGATGTAGTAGTAGTCGCGGTTGTCGTAGTCACCCCGGGACCTGCAGGTATTGTCCGCCTTATAGACGACGTTGACGAGCGACCCGTCGAGCGTATTCGAGAACTGCACACCGATTGTCCGGGGGACAACAACCAGCCCGTCCTCCCTCTTGATTGAGTAGTCAATCTCATATGGAGCCAGCTTGTCCCAGGTCGAGTTCCCGGTTGTCACACCCGTCTTATCGAACACTTTGGCGATGATGTCTACCTCACCGACGATGCTGTCGTAGCGCACGTAGCTGTTGTTCCGGTTGTTCCGACAGAAGGCGAACTTCTGGTTGGTGCGGGCATTCTCAAACACCGGCGCCTCCTGGTCGGTGTTTGGCTGGATGATGGTCAACGGATTCTGGACGAACCACCAGGTCGGGTTGGGGAACCGCTGCCAGGTTGCGCCGGTATCGGAGACGCGGGCGAAGTGACAATGGTCGAAGCTCGCCAGTATCGGCCACGTAACCAGGTAACCGATGGAGTCGCCTTCCTGGACTTCGTCGCCGACATTGCGGTGCCAGCGGGTGGAATCGATGTGTGCATACAGCCAGCCTTCGGCCCGGCCGGTGAAGTCGGAGTTCGTGTCGCAGATGGCGAGCCGGTAGTGAAGCTCTTCCTGAATCGTGCCCCAGGCTTTGACCCACCCGTGCCGGACCGCCGTCACCCGACGGCCGTGAACGTCCGGGGTAATGACGTCGATGCCATTGTGAAAATACGGGTCGCCGCCATAGTCCTGGTAGTTGCCCCAGTTGTTGCCGAGCGGGTGGACCGAATCGAGCGGCACGAGCGGCCAGTTCGTCGCAAGCGCCCGCGACCCAAGCACTACCACCAGGAACACGAACGCACGAGCAGCTCTCAAGCTGGTTTTCATCTCACAGATTGGCAGACAAGAATTCTAGGCAGGCGCCGCACCGGTGTCAAATCGCCTACAGCCCGCGCAGGTACTCGGGCTTGAAGCGGTGGTTCCGAATCGCCTCAGTCAGCTCGGCGACCAACCGTTCCTTGTCCTTCGGCAGGCGACCCTCTAGCGGCACGTAGTTGGAGGCGTGGTTCGAGCGAAACACCGTTGCCTTTACGTCAGACCGTTCCAGAAAGAGCCTGAGCTCGGCCGCGAACTCGGCCGGCTCGGGGAGTTCGAACTCGCCGTCCTCAAGCTGACGGGCCAGCGGCGTGCCGGGGACAACGGTCACGGTCAGGGCGGACAGGTAGTTCGGGTTCATCTGCGATACGGCCCTGGCGGACTCAACTGCGTTCTCCCGCCAGCGCCTGCGGCCGCCGAGCCCGAGCAGGAAGATAACCGACGATTTCATGCCCGCCGACATGCCGTGCCGCACACCAGCAACCATCTCCGCGGCAGTGGCTCCCTTATCGATATCTCGGAGTATCGTATCGGAGCCGGATTCAAGCCCGAGATAGAATATCGACAGCCGGTGGGCCACGAGTTCCCGCAGTTCCGCGACCGGCTTGGAGAGAAGGTCCCGGGCGTTGGCATAGACACCCACCCGCTGCAGGTCGGGGAACGCCTCCTCCAGCCTGGCAAGAATCCGGAGCAGGTGCGGATTCGGCAGGATGAGCGCGTTTCCGTCGCACAGAAAGACCCGCCTGACGTCCGGGCCATAGTAATCATGCGCCGCCTCGATATCTTCAAGCACCTCCTCGACCGCGCGCACGCGGAACTGCTTGTCGCGGTACATTGCACAGAACGTACAGCGGTTGTGCGAACAGCCGATCGTCGCCTGCAAGAGCAGCGAATCGGCCTCAGATGGCGGGCGGAAGATATTCCCGACGTAGCGCATGCGTGAAGAGGATTGTACACCGAGGGAGCCGACCGGTCTAGCAAGGGACGACCCCGGGGCTGTGGATTAGGGGCTAGGGATTAGGGGTCAGGTTCCGCAATTCTGAATTCTGGACTCTGGACTCTGACTTCTCCGCTATCCCTACATCCGTGTTTATCCGTGTTCATCTGTTGTTACTCGTGCCGGGTCCCTGCAGCCGCTTGACTGGGACGCCCGCAGGACTAAGATGGACGCGGTGCTCGAACCTGGTGCTGACTTCTCCGCGCGCGTTCTGGCCCTCGGACCGGAGGCGGTCGACGGCCTGGAGGTCGAACGTCTCCGCCGCATCCTCGCGGCCAAGGAGCCCGCGTCGTCACTGCTTTCGCTCTCAAACGACGAGCTGCTGGAGCGGCTGGGCGTGCTTATCCAGACCGAAGGGACCGGGGAATCGCCATGCAGGCAACTGACCGTAGCCGGGCTGCTGCTCGTCGGCCGGGAGGACGTGCTCCGGCAGCAACTACCCGGGCATGAGGCCATCTACCTGCACATGAAGAGCGACACCGAGTACGACAAACGGGTCGACTCGGCCCGACCGCTGCTCGCGATACTCGAGCAGTTCACCCAGGCGCTCGAACCCTACAACCGCATCTACACCCTCAAGCAGGGCCTCTTCCATTTCGAGATACCCGATTTCCCCGAGGAAGTGCTGCGCGAGGCCCTGCTGAACGCATTTGTTCACCGCGACTACAGCGCGGCCGGCCCGATCTACCTGCGCCACTTCCCGGACCGGCTCGAGATCTCGAATCCCGGCGGGTTCTTCGGTGATGTCAATCCGGAAAACATCCTCGGCCACGAGCCCGTGTCGCGTAACCGGCTGCTCGCCGAAAGCCTGCAGAAGACGAGGATGGTCGAGCGCGCCGGCATGGGCGTCAAGCGGATGTTCCACATCCTGCTCTCCTACGGCAAAGAGCCGCCGAGCTACGAGTCGAGGCCGGACTTCGTCCGGCTGACCCTGCGCAGCGGCCGGGTCGAAGCCGTGCCGGGCAACCGCGAGGAATCCGGAATCGACGAGAACTTCGCCCGGTTCGTGGTGACCCGCCATCAGGAAGGTCGCGAACTCAGCCTGTACGACCTGCTGATTTTCTCATTCCTCAAACGCAACCGCGAAATCGACCTGTCCGAAGCGGAGCGGATCCTCCAGCGCGGAGAAAACGAGGCGCGCGAGACGCTGAGCTCGATGGTCCTGCGCGGGCTGCTCGAACCCTTCGGCCAGAAGAAGGGCCGGGTCTACCGCCTGTCCAAAGCGGTCTACAACCAGCTCAAAAAGAGCGTCAGCTACTCGCTCTTCCGCCGGGCCGAAGCCGCGTTCGCCGAAACCGCAATCATCGGCTACATCGAGGAACTGCCCGGCCCCGAAGACCGGCGGTTCATCACCAACGAAATCGTTCGCACGCTGCTCCGCGTCAGCCCGGCCCAGGCCGGGTATCTGCTCTCCAGCCTGGTAAAAAAGAAGCGGCTGGTCCTGCGCGGCTGGGGCCGGGCGGCGCGCTACTACAAGTCAAGCCAGCTCTCGGCCTTCTAGCGCCGGAACGGCCCGGTGCGGAAGCTGCCCTCCGGGGAGGGCAGCAGGTTTATGGGACAGGAACCGCTACTTGATTGTGGCCGAGGTGAGCTCCGAGCTATAGACCGTCCGGTTGCCGACCAGGGTGGTGTCGTAGTACATCTTGACCAGACCCGTACCCGGGGCATACCATTCGTAGATGTTGCCGATAACCGTGGCCCGCCTGACCTTCCACGCGCCCTTGTAGGTCCCGGCCGGGACCGTGACGTTCTCCTGGCCGACGACCATCGCGGTGCCGGGGCCGGCCGACCAGGTCTGCCCGACCTTCGGGTTCGACATCATGTAGAC
>Ga0209610_1000331_pt1 | contig 24671 bp, 22 predicted proteins | sample LakKivw275mmetaG_FD_184137 | JGI IMG/M metagenome (GOLD analysis project Ga0209610, IMG submission 184137) | Anoxic lake water microbial communities from Lake Kivu, Rwanda to study Microbial Dark Matter (Phase II) - Lake Kivu water 275m metaG... | ecosystem: Environmental > Aquatic > Freshwater...
ATGTGATACAAAGCACCAGGATATTCTATCCGAATCGGCCTACCCATAGAAAAATCATATAAAAAGATAAATGATTTGTCAAATTTCAAGGCCTGACACCAATTTGACACCAATTGTGCTTTCCATCTAAACCGCTCTCGATTGATCCGACAGGCAATATTGTCAGAAGGCACCATATCCATCCGGCTATGCTTCAGAAGGCGTTTAAAGTTGCTGTCGGGAAAGTAGGGATTACCAAACAGGCCTCTGTTCATACTTTAAGACACAGCTTTGCGACCCATCTTCTCGAAAATGGATATGATATTAGAACCATCCAGGAACTTCTCGGCCACCGGAATCTTCAGACGACCATGATCTATACTCATGTTGCAAAGAAAAACATATTAGGAGTAAGGAGTCCCCTCGATAAATAGTTACTTCCTAACCCGTTTATTTATCAAATTTTCCACTCTATTCCCTTTTCAATCAACTTGTCTTAATATAAAAATATGTGGACGAGAAGAATATTTCTAAAAATTGGAATTGGAACCTTTTTGTTGGGTTGGAACTTGGTCTCGAGTGCCTGGGCAAAGACAAAAAAGATTCTTCCTAAAGGGTTTTCAAGAGAAGAAATTAAAAACATGAACCCTGAAGAGATTGACAATCGAAATCTTGAAATTGATCCGATCAAACAATTTGGCACGATGGGGCCAACCGATATAGCGATTGATTTAAATACTTATCGGCTAAAGGTCACAGGAAAAGTGGGACACCCTCTTTCGCTGAGCTATGATGAAATTCTCAAGTTTCCCTCCATCACGGAGACGGTCCTCCTCATCTGCCCTGGCTTCTTCGCCAATAATGGCCGGTGGGCCGGGGTGAATTTGAAGAGCCTGCTTCAGGAGGCACGGATAAATAAAGGGACTCAATATATCGATATCCATGGAGCCAATAGGAAGGTCGTCAGAATTTCCTTAAAGACAATTGATCAAAAAAGGACTTTTTTGGCCTACCGGGTGAACGGAGAACCCCTTCCTCAGAAACACGGCTTCCCATTGAGGCTGGTCTACGAAGATGCCTACGGATATGACTGGGTAAAATATGTGAAGGAAATTGTAGTCCTGTAACCCGCTCAGAACTTCAGCCGCCGAACCTCAACCAAAAAGTATGCTCCCCTGCTGGCGGGAAGGCACTGAGCGACTTGTGAGGTTTATTCGATTGTTGACTTGCCAAATGTTAAGGGCTGACCTCCAATAAACTCCATCATGATGCTTCCTGCCTCCTCCGGTTTCTGTAATTGCAAATCATGGATTCCATCTCTCAAAGATACCACTTCGATATTCGGCAGGTGAGTTCTTAAAAAAATTGCATTCGACTTTGCCATCTCTTGATAGCCAGATCTTTCCCCATAAAGATAAAGAACGGGTGTGGATATTTTTCTGATCTCTTCTGTAAAATCCCTCGAGGTCTTCAATGTACGGGAAATGTGATACCAGGAGATTCGAGAGGCTGTCTTGTTGTTTTGAGAGATGATCTCCCTTACCTCCTTTTTTTCAATATCACTCAACTCTTTCCATCCCTTCCCCATCACCGATCTGGCCACAAACCTGTCCGCTAATCCGGACCGAATGACTCCGATAGGAACCTCTCCGATCACAGGGATTTTTAAAAGGCCTTCCAGAGATCCGTAGGAAATTTCTTTGCGGTGACTTCCGTTGAAGCCATTTCCTTCTATGGAAACAATCTTATCCACCTTTTCTGGATACCTTGCCGCAAGGTTTAAGGCGATCGCTCCTCCATAGGAAACCCCGACCACATGAACTCTGGATATCTGCAACTGCCCAATCATCAGGGCAATTAAATCCGCCTGCTCTTCAATGGTATATCCGAATCCGGATCGGGGTTTGTCAGAATCACCGACGCCCAGGTAATCCATGCAGAGAAGCCTATAATGTTTTGAGAGGATGGGAATCATTCTATTCCAGTGCCGGTAGGTACTGAAGGCGCCGGGGATCAGGAGAACGGGCTCTCCCCCACCGACCTCCACATAGTGAATATTATAACCCTGAACAATAATAAACCTATCCTCCCCATGTTTCGATTTCGAATAAACTTGATGATTTCCATTTCGGGCCAGATAGCTGCAGCTCATCGTGGAAATCATCCAGAGGGATAAAAGGAGGATAAGGCTTATACTCTTTTTCCTGTGGTCCATAAGTCTCGTCTTTTGCCGGGTAAGGGAATATCTAATATTTAAAAAAGAATCTGTCAACTTCAGAAAGAGACTTGAAAAATCGAGAGGTATTGGGGGTGGTTTGTTTTGATCTGGGCGAGGCATCCATGATCCTGACCACCGCAGGAAAATAGCTATTCTTTTCCGGGTAACTTCCCTATACTCCTCCGGTGGTGCCCTTGTATAGGTTCACCATGATGGATGATCGTCACCGTCCCATCCTGCTCCAGCAATGCCTTCTTGATTAAAGGGATGTCCGTTTCTGGATCGAGGTCATGCTTTCGCATGGCACGTTCCAATTCGCTTCGTGTCATCACCTCGCGTCTCAAATTCTTCGTCATGATTCGACCATCTTCGATTAACAGCGTTGGTCTTCCTTCAAGCAATCTTGCCAGCCTTGGAAAATAAAGGGTAAGACGTCCGATCAGGCCATTCGCACAGAATAGTGCCAATCCGCCGATGAGACCGCCTGTCAGTGAGTTATCGGGCCCAATCATTGCATTCTGGAGGATATTGCTGATCGTCAGTAGGACGATCAGGTCAAAAGGTGTCATCTGCCCCAGTTCGCGTTTTCCTGCTATTCGGAAGGTGATGAGTAAGAAAAAATAGACGATGATAGGTCGTACAATTTTTTCGATTACCGAGACTTCAGGGATGAGAAAATTGATATCCATCCTGCTCCTCCTTTCTTCCCTCCCCGGGCCAGGCATTCCCTGCGGCCTTTCCGATCTGCCTCCCTAACCGCTCAGTCACAAGTAATGCGATGGCGGGGACCTGTTGAAATCGAAACTCCATATAAGAGTGGAGAAAACCCTTTTTCCCACCAACCGAAATATCGCCCCAAGGAATAAAGAGATCGGGATGCCCAAACCGAAATAGAAAAAAGACAGAGAGGTAAAGTCCGGACTCATTGGCTCCAATGGTGAGGCAATTGTTATAGCCCATCTTCCACCGCATCTGCGCGCTCTGAAATCGCCAGGAGGGGCCGGTAAACGTCCCCGCAAAGCGGTAGTAATTGGCAAGGGTGGCCCAACCACTGATTCGAGCGATCAGGGCAAAGAGGGCGATTAAAAATCCGATAAGGACCGGAAAGAAATATTCAGGATGACTTAAAATCTCCCTCATAGGAATTCACCTGCCCCTTAATTGATCAACCTGCCAGTAGCCTTTCTGACAGCATCGGCAAAGGTCTGAAGTTGTTCCTTATCGGCCCGGAGCAGATCCCGAACCTTCCGGCTGATCTCCAATTGAACCCCTTGCCCTGATTTTCCCCGGTTGCAGATGTTCTTCGGATCGGTCCCCATCAGCCCTTCTTCAGGAGGTCTGATCGGGAAGCCAGCCCTCTCCAATTCCTTTCCGATTTCCAGGCCCAATAAAACACTAAGACCTCCAACCATCACAAAACCATCTTCCTGATCAATTTGACCATGGACAGAGATGACGATCTCTGCCTTTTCAAGGGCTTTCAGTGCCCGGGGTTCATCGAAAAGATGACTTTCAATGTGAAGCCTGCGGCTATCCGTCTTTAACCCCTCAAAACTGTAATAAGAGTAATCCGTACCCGCGATCGCCTCAGCAATGATTTCTGTTGTGAGTTCGATTCTCCCACCGTGAATCGCCATGATCAAAACCTGTGGATCCTTCGATTCCATTCTGACTCGGTAGTCTTGACCCTCTACTTCGTGATCCCTGAGTTCTTTAAAACTCAAATAAGAAGTCATCTCATCCACCCTGAAAATTTGGTTTCACTATAACAAAAACAATGGTCTTGTCAATCAAACTTGATGATTCCTGACCGGCAAGTGCCCCGCAAGCCCCGCCTTGCAGGCGGGGTCAAGGGGCACAATATAAATGAGATTTCTTTTCCGGGAAGCCCCGCCCTGTGGGCGGGGAGCTTCACTCAAGGAAGGATGGGCGGGGGATAAAAAAAGAGTGTTCTTTGCAATCTGTGGATGAAACTTGACTGTGAGTCCACTCACCTCCTAAGGCCCGGGTTTCATGGCCATCGAAGCCCCGATGCTTGAGGAGGCGCAACTGGAACTCACGCTGGGTTGTTGGAGGTACTCCTCCCTCCAGACCTTGTCCGCAAAGGTGCCAAACCGGTTGGCATAGGCATCGATCTCTTCCCTCATCGTGGTCACGATCTCCTCAGCCCCCTGGTGAGTGAAATAAGGTCTCGTCTCCTCAATGATCTCCCTGTAGATATGGGGGTTATCGATAATCATACAGGGTCTCAAGTGGTTCTCATTATGGGGTTGCCTCTTTCGAATAGCCCTGAACAGGGGACTATCCAGTGCCTCGGCCAAAGGAACATCTTTGATATTATGCATCGCCACATGAGTATAGACACAGGGTTCCACATCTCCATTGGCATTGATATGAAAATATCTTCTCCCTGCAGCGATACACCCCCGGACATGGGGTCCGTCATTCCAGAAATCGAGAATGAACAGAGGCTTCGTCCTGCGGAAACGGATGACCTGCCTTCGGAGGTAATCCCTCTGCTCAGGGGTGACCATGAGATGGATATCCCCCTGGCCATTGACGGGAAGGTAAAGGAAGTACATCTGGGCAATGATCCCTTTTCCAAGCAGAAAGTCGATCCATTTCTCCGACGAGACGACGTCCACATTATTCCTTGTCACGGTCGCAGAAGAACCGAAGAGCACATGGGCCGCCTTAAGGTGATCCATTGCCTCCATGATTTTTTTGAAGATCCCGGGGCCTCTCCACCGGTCCGTCTCCTCCTCATACCCTTCGCAACTGACGACGACCATTGCATTTCCGAGATCCCTGATCCTCTCCGCCTTCTCCCTCGTCATCAATGTGGCGTTCGTATAGACCTGGAAAAAGATATTGGGATGCTCTTCGATCATCTGAAAAAGATGGGGATACATGAAGGGCTCTCCCCCGAGCACGGTGACAAAGTGGAGCCCTATCTCCATACACTCTCTGAGAATTCTCTTCACAAGGTCATAGGACAAACCAGGATGCCTTTGATAACCCAGCGTATAGCAACCCGAACATCTTAAATTACACCGGTAGGTGGGGCTGAGGATCATAACAAAAGGAGGCCTGAATCCATGCTCTTTTTCAAACTGGTCTCTCTTATGATTTCCCTGAAACCAGGCATTATTGAAAAGGGTATCAAAAATGATGGTCCGGTTTTTAGGGGGAAGGTATTCCAGAACACTTCTGAACATCTTTTTTGCAGGATGGCCCGGAGTTTCAAGCATCTTCCTGACCCCTCTGATGGCACCGAGAATTTCATAGTCAGAGGTCAGCTTCTCCCCCAAATAGGTCAGTTGAACCAGGTTTTCATCAGAGACCCTTCTTAAAAGCTCCACGATCATCTTGGACACCTGATGACCTGTAAAATCCTTGATCTGATCAGAAAATGGCATGGCTCTCCCTCCTTGTTTATCTCAACTCTGTATAGCTGTCCAGAACCCTAAAATCGCTACAGCAATCCCCACAATTAACTCGTTAATGAGATTCCCGTTGATTGTAAATGAAGCAATGATCAACCAAACCCCTAATGAACCAATGATCCAGTTTTGCCACATCCCGGGTTATCTCCTCTTTGCTGAAATTTTTCTTATAATTAAAGCAATTTCGATACCACTCCTTTTGAGTTCGTATAAAAAAATCTAACTTAAAAACATTTATAAAATCGAAGAGTTATCAAGGTGACAAAACTGTTTTTATCGACAGGAGAAGGGTGGAACCCTTTTTTTGCGAAATCTCCATTCGCATTTTAATATGAATTCGATAACCTTATTAAAAACAAATAAATAAATGCGGTAACAAATCTCGCATGAAAGCTTAATTTTATCGCATCCGCCAGAATCCCCTCTGAATTGCCTTCTTCTGGGATGCGTTGCGAGAAATAGGAGATGCCTTTAAAAAAACTCTTTGAAAGACTTTTACTGAAATGCCTTACTCAAGCGGATCGATAGAAATAGCCCCTTTTAACTAATGCATTACTTTTACCAATAAAGCTCCCCGCCTACAAGGCGGGGCTTTCGGGTTAAGGTAGTGTCATTAATATTGTCGGCTTTGGCTCCAATTCTGGAGCCCGTTACCGCCATCCCCGCCTACAAGGCGGGGCATTCAGCCGACTTTCCCGTAAAAAGGTATTGACTGCGATATGGGCTCAGGTTAATTTATAATTGATCTTCAGGCCGAAAGAGGAACTCAAACTGTGAGCGAATCTTACAATAAACCGGATCCTTTATTCATTACTGAAAACCGGAAATGGGAGAGGCCCGCTTCCGATTCCCGCCTCACAAAACGGCAGTTTCTACGGTTTTGCGGGGCAAGCATCTGCATGATCTCTTCCGGGGTCCTCTTCGGATTTCCGGAAACCTCAATAGCCCAGAGGGCCAGGAAGGGTCTGATCAAGACCAAACTTTCTCCCTATTTCACTCCATTGTTCGGAGGCGAGATTCAATGCGAGCTCTGCCCTCACCGCTGCCACGTCGCCAAAGGGAAAAGAGGCCTCTGCAGGGTGCGGGAAAACCGCGAGGGTAAATATTACAGCCTGGTTTATGGAAATCCCTGCGCGGTTCACTTGGATCCGATCGAAAAAAAACCATTTTCCCATGTCCTTCCCGGCACGACCTCTTTCTCCCTGGCCACAGCCGGCTGCAATTTCCAGTGCAAGTTCTGTCAGAACTGGGAAATCTCCCAGGCCTTCCCTGAGGACGTCTACAGTGATGAAGTCCTGCCGGATTTGATTGTCAGGAGGGCAAAAGAGATGGGTGCCCGTTCCATTGCCTATACCTATGTGGAACCCACCATCTTTTACGAATATATGATCGACAGCGCGGTCCTGGCAAAGAGAGCAGGACTGCTCAATGTGGCCCATTCCAATGGTTTCATTAATCCGGTTCCGCTTCGGAATCTCTGTAAGGCCTTAGATGCGGTCAATATTGATCTCAAGGGGTTCACCGAAACCTTTTATCGTGAAGTATGCGGCGGGGAAATCGATCCTGTCCTTCAAACCCTTAAGATGCTGAAACAGGAGAAGGTTCATCTGGAGATTACCAATCTTGTGATCCCTACGAAGAATGATGAGATGCCGTTGATCAGAGAGATGTGCCTCTGGATCAAAAGAGAATTGGGCCCGGACACACCCGTCCATTTTTCCCGTTTTTACCCCCTGTATAAACTCAGGACCCTCCCCCCAACACCGGTCTCAACCCTTGAGAGGGCCAGAGCCATCGCCCTTTCCACAGGTCTTGAATATGTCTATATTGGGAACGTTCCGGGTCACGAGGGTGAGAATACGTACTGCCCGAAGTGTGGAAGGAGGATCATCCAGCGCACAGGATATATGATCGGGGAGGTCAGCCTCAAGGCCGGAAAATGCAAATATTGCGGAAAACCCGTTCCCGGGATCTGGACATGAAAAAATTACCCTTTACTTGCCCGGTCTGCGGCCGGAAGAATGATTATTCTCTGGCAGAGTTATTTGAAGGGGCTATTCTCACCTGCCCTTTCTGTAAATTGACCCTCCATCTCCATGGCCACATGTGGGAGGATGTCCAAAGGGAGATTCAAAAATTGAAAAAGGGGACATGAAAGAGGGGAGGAAAACCGGGAGATTGAAATTTATCTCTACTTTTTCCTCCTTAAAAATTCATAGACCTCTTTCGCTAATTTCAACTGCTCCTCTTCGTCCAAGGGAAGCCCATTTTCCAAACGCCGGATAGACCCATCGATATCGGCATTCTCTCCCCTCAACCGGGAGATTTCCTCACCCTGTCTTTTCATCTCTTCGTCAAGCACTCTTAATTCCAGATGGAGGTTGAAACGTTCGTCGAGGAAAGAGAGGACCGCTTTCATTGCCCCTGGATCTTCTCCTGCCGCTAAATAAAACGGTATTTCCGGCCAGAGGCTCACTCCGGGAATCCCCTTTTTCCTGGCAACCCATAAGAGATAACTGCTGATGGCAGGTGGACCTTGCCAGGTCATAGATTCCAATCCATAGCCTTCAAGTCTCTTTTTGATTCCCATCTGATTGAAAACCGTCAGTATTCTTCGAGGATGAGTATGGGCGATCAATGAAACGGTTGCGCTCAGTGTGTAAAGCTCTTTGATCTGGAAATAATGTTCAGCCACGTCGAGAAGGGAGTTTAAAAATCGATAATGTTCAAATTCAGGCTCATCGCTTTTGAAGATCAATAGGTTACCCTTTTCAGAAGCCCAAAATTTACTCTCCTGAATCTGGACCAGATCCTCTTTAAATCTTACTCCTCCGAATGAGAAAAAATCTTCGGGTTGAATCTTAGCGGCCTCCTGCCCTCCCAGTTTTTCGATCAAAAAGTTAATCACCCTGGAGGAAAATTTCCCGGCGTCTTGAGTCTGCCAGCCCACAATCAGAGAAGGATTCCGAAGCCCGGATGTCCGATAAATCTTAACTGGGAGCCTCTCCCCCCTCCTCGCCTCCTTTTTTATACCGTTCATCGATATAGATCTGGGCCTGGATCGTGATCGTCCCGGACCTGGTTTGGATAATTGACTTTCTCTGATCATACTCCTCCTTCATTTCCGTGGGGAATCTTGCATAGAAGCTCTCTACGATCTCATCGATCTGCCTCTCCGGCTCATCCAGAGAGTGAAGATCGATATCGATACCCAATATCTTTGCAAACACTTCGAGGACGGACCGGGAGGCCTTGGGATAGGGGAAAGAAGCTCCGGAGAGCCAATCCGGTATCTCTCCCATCAGACAGACCCCCTCCACTCCTCTCGACTTCGCCACCCCTAAGAGCAAGCCATTTAACCCTGTGATGATCCCCTCCCCTTCGCTTCTTTCAGCCAGTTCACTCATGACAATGGTATTGGGATATCGCTTCACCTCTTCAACGAGGTTTTCAGAACTGACCACTGCGCAAACCCTCGGTTTCATCTGATGATGAATGGCCGAGACGCAGGCCCCGGAGGTATAAATTCTCTTGCAACCAAATCTCAAACCCACCTCCAAGACCAGGTTCGCCATCTGATAGGCCTTTTCTCCCCGGCCATACATCCGTCCCCCTTCGGAGGGCTGTTCCTCTCCGATGAAAAACAGGACATCTTTTTCCCCCACCCTCTGGTAGTAGAATTTACTGGAGGGAAACTCCAAACCCTCTAATAATCCATTCTTAATGGCGACTCTTTTCGGATAGAAAAAATCCAGGCTTTCTATTTCCCCGAACTCCACCGCTCCCAAGATATCTTTTAATGTGCTGACTCCAATGATTCCGATATTGCCAATCCCAGGCCATCCCACAAACATCAGGGGATGTTTGAGTTTAGGCTTACGGTAGAGTTTAATTCCCATCTTTTTCCACAGCCCCCCTCTTCTCATTGAACATAACCAAGTGAAGTTTGGAGACACCCCTGGCGAATCGGGGGCCATCCTCTCCTCGAACCCTCTTCTTCTCTTTCATGGATTCATTATACCTCAACAGGCTTGAATCGTGATAGCTCACAAATTCCAGGAGGGCGTCCAGTTGAGACCTGTAGGGGGAGCAATCGAGAGGGATTTTTTCCTCCGGATCAGCCTTCAGGTCAAAAGCCCAGCATCTCTTTTTCTTCAAAGAGTATTGAACTTTGATGGAGTGATTGTCCAATGACGAAACTGAACCTTCATGACCATAAAAGAAGAGATATTTTCGCTTCAATCTGTTCTGGAAAAGCGATTCCCCGTCCAGGTGTAAAGGGTCATAGGGAAATCTCATGGCGTCGAGAAGGGTGGGCAAAATATCCACATGACTGGTCGGGAATTCGACTTCCCTCGGTTTGAACAGGGCAGGCTGATAGAGGACTGCAGGAGTTTCGAGGTTTTCATTATAGCTGTAACGATGGTGCATAAAATTATCCGGATGGTGCTGGCCGAATGCCTGTCCGTGATCCCCCACGATCACGATGATCGTGCGTTCCAATATCCCCTGTTGCCTGAGATGATCATAAATCCGTTTGATCATATGGTCCAGGAGACTGAGGTTGTTGTAATAACGGCTGATCATGTGGCCGTCCAGCTCCCTGATCCGGAAGTCCGGACCGTAATCAAAATAGGGGAGATGGGCTGTGAAACTGAAATAGATCCCAAGGAAAGGCTCTTTTGCCCTCCGAATTCTCTGAATAAAAAAATCGATGGTCTGAATCTCATCCCTGCCGATATAACGGCCCAGTGAATGAAGTTCCTCCTTCACCTTAAAATTTAAATTTTCGTAATGGTGCATCTCCCGGAGACCGCTGTTTCTTACAAAGGCAATTGGAAAGTACCATTGAATGGGAGAAGGGGTAACCAGGAAAGCATCATAACCCTCCCCTAAGAAATTTTGGAGGGAAGGCAACTGGGCATCCTGCCGGACACCGAACGTCTCCTGATGGAAAAAATCGTAAAGCCCGCTGAGCAATGAAAAAGCCGCCTTGGTACTGATATTCGATGGAGTGAAATGTCTCTTTAAATACCAACCTTCCTTTGCGATCTGATGAAGAAAAGGCATCGGCATCGGGTTTCCGTTCCCTGTATCAAATATATATCGGGTTCCTACGGACTCCATCATGAAGAGGACAATATTCCATGGGTGATCCTTGCGGGGAGGAAGGAGTTTGATCGGTTTAATCGGGCTTTTGAAATCATCCCCAGGAGGCTGGATGCCTGGCTCCCCTACCCTGGTCAACTCTCTCTTTCTGCCTCCAGCGGAACTCTTCAGGATCCCATTTTCAACAAAATCGGAAAGAAGAAAGAGGGCCGGATTGAGTCTGATTTCAGCAGGCGCAGGAGGGGTTTTACCGCCCATCAGGAAAACGGAGATGGAGATTAAAAGGAGGATAAACCCGGCAAAGATTCTGACCATCCAGATCCAGAAAAAAAGAGGAGTGAGGAAAACCCCCCAGAAAAGGATAAAGGGGATCAAAAGGAACAGTCCATCCCTCAGATCAATGAATTTAAGGAGCTCTGAAAACGGAACATTCAGAAAAGCTTCTCTGACAATAAAGGTATCCAGCCCTGTCTGGGCATCGAAAAGTAAACGGAGATGGGCACTGTGGATGACGAGAAGAGCGATCAGGAAGGCATGAAAGAGGATGAATCCCGAAATTTTTAAGACCGGAGGGACCTTGCCTTTTAAGATCTTCAGGAATAGAAAGGAGATTGACCAGGAGAGGATAAGACAGAGAAGGAAAAGCATCAGGTCATAGGGGAAAAAGGAAAGCATGAACTCCTCGGGCTGGGAGGTCGGATGAAAATCAAAGGGCTTAATCGAATTCTTAAATAGACCGGCAGTTAGCTGAAACCGATAGGCAAAAGCGATCGCCAGGGTGCAGAAGGAGAAGGCAAAGGATAACCTTCCGGAGGAAATCATGTTTGCCCGAAAGGACATCCCTGAGATATCTTTTTCTTTCCTCTGAAGCTCTTTCATCTTCCTCGCTTGATGGATTGGTGTGGCTTTAGTCTTTCGGATTGATCGGTGAAACGGCCTTAAACTCCCTGGCATCGATATGATGTTTTCGAATGAGGTTCTGAAGTTGTCTCCGGTCCATCTTCACATCCAGAGCGGTCTTTGAGACGTTCCCTCTATTTCGCTTCAGGGCATCTCTCAAGAAGGCCCTTTCCAATTCATCTTCTGCTTTCTTCCTCAAATGCCGCTTCATTCTCCTTAACTCTTCGCTATCCCTAGGAATGGCCGGGAGGGCCCCTGCCCCCTCCCCCCTCACCTCAGGAGGAAGATCCTCCATCTCAATCCGGTTCGATCGGGTTAAAAGCATGGCCCTGAGGATGCAATTCTCCAGCTCCCTCACATTGCCGGGCCATGGATATTGTTGCAGTGCCCGAAGGGGCTCGTCTGAAACTTCCAGAATCTTCCCTCTCACCTCTTTCTTATGTTTCTCAAGGAAATGGTAGATTAACAGGGGGATATCCTCTTTACGTTCCCTCAAAGGAGGAAGTTTAAAGGAGACGACATTTAACCGGTAAAAAAGATCCTCCCGAAAATCCCCTGTCTCGACCGCGCTCTTTAAATCCCGATGGGTGGCGGTAATCAATCGGACATCTACCTCGATCTCCTCCGTTCCTCCCACCCTCATAAAACGATAACCTTCAATCGCCCTCAGGATCTTCACCTGGAGCTCCCTGGGCATCTCTCCGATCTCATCGAGAAAGAGTGTCCCTTGATGGGCCAGCTCAAAACTTCCGATCTTTCTCTTCCCTGCCCCGGTGAATGCACCCTTCTCATGCCCGAAGAGTTCACTTTCGAGGAGCTCCCTGGGAATGGCAGAGCAGTTGATGGTGATAAACGGAAAGGGAGCCCTCTGGCTGTTCAGGTGGATGGCCCGGGCGACCAATTCCTTCCCCGTGCCACTCTCCCCCTCGAGAAGGATGGTGGCCTTGCTGTCTGCCACCTGGCGGACCATCCCCATGATCTCCATGACCTTTGGATCCTGGCTGATGATCGTATCCACCCCGTAAAGGGATTTGATCTCTTCCCTGAGCTGCCGGTTTTCATTCACGAGGTCAGCCTGAAGGAGGGCCCTCTTGACCACCAGCTCGACCTCCTCCATTTTGATCGGTTTGAGGAGGTAATCCGAAGCCCCCTCCTTCATCGCATCCACCGCTGATTCCACTGTCCCGTAGGCGGTGAGGACGATGACCGGAATCCCGGGTCGAAACCGTTTAGCCTCCCGGAGCAGGCTCAAACCATCCCTCTGCGGCATCCTCAAATCCGTAAGGAGAAGGTGGACCTCGTTATCCTTAAACATCCGGAGGGCCTCTTCTCCATCTCCGGCGAGCAGGACACGATAATGGTCTTGAAGGTTGACCTCAAGGACCCGCCTCATCTTCTCTTCATCTTCAGCGATGAGAACGGTCTTCTTCATTCCTAACGTTTCCCCCTATCGGAAGGGTGATGGTAAAGGTGGCCCCCCCCTTCTCCCCATCCTCTGCCTGAATATCCCCTCCATGCTGGGTGATAATTTGATGAGCGATAGAGAGTCCCAAACCTGTTCCCCCTTCCTTGGTGGTGAAGAAGGGGACAAAAATCTTTCCCCGAACTTCTCCGGGAATCCCTTTCCCGGTATCACTGAACCGGATTAAAACCTTCCCCTTCCCGTTTTCCCTGACCATCACCTTGAGCACCCCTCCAGCGGGCATGGCTTCTAAGGCATTGACTCCTATGTTCATGAAGGCCTGTCTCATCTGATCCGGATCAATCAAAAGAGGGAGGGGACTCTTGGGAATCTCTTTTTTGATCTCCACCCCTAAGGTATGGGCCTGTGGAGAGAGAAGGAGAAAGGTCTTCTCCAAAATTTCACCAAGGTCGACCATCACCCTTTTTGGCTCTTTGGGCCTGGCAAAGTCAAGGAAGGCGCTGATCATCTGATTGATCCGCTTGGATTCTTCCAGGATGAAATCTGTCATTTCACCCCTGATCTTCGCATCGTCGTGTTTACGAATCGTCTCTGCGGATCCGGTAATGATCCCCAGGGGGTTTCGAATCTCATGGGCGACTCCGGCAGCCAGCTCCCCGATGGCCACCATCTTTTCAGCCTGTGCGATCTGCCGGTCCTTTAAACTCATATCCCGGTAGATGAGCGCCCTTGAGATACCCAGGGCAGCCTGGTTTGAGAAAGTCTCCAGGAGTTCCAGCTCTTCTACCGTATAGTCCTTCCGTGACCTCTTCTCTCCTAAAAGGATGAAACCCGATAACCTCTCCTTTAAGAAAATGGGGGCGGCGACCACCCAGCCCCTTTTGATCAGTTGATCCACCTCTTCCACTTCACCTCCGCTCTCCCGAAGGTGCCTGAGATCGATTGCTTTTTTAGCCAAACCCACTTTGGCCACAAAGGGGGAACGGGAAGAATATGCTTCTTCCCTGTCAGGGGAGGTCCCGGCGATCGGATTGAATTCCTCTTTCTCGTCAATGAGGAAAAAGAGAATCGAATCGACATGAAAGGTATGGGATATAAAATCAACGGTTGTCCTGGCGACCTCGGAGAGCTCCACCAATTCTGTCAGCGCCCGCCCGAACTCTGAGAGTTTTGTTCGGAACCATATCCTCTCCATATAGAAGAAACGATCCATCCAGTCCCCCACTCTTCTCTGAACAGGACGGAGCATAAAGACCAAAGCGAGAATCAGGACAGATTCCACTAAGAGCGACCTTTGATAAGCCTTTCGAGAAATCGCCTCTCCTATATTTTTGATGATGAGGATATAGATGGCTAAGACGAAACCTGAGACCAGGGAGTAGAGGATCCCGCCCCGGATGAGGAGGTGGATGTCCAGCAGCCGGTATTTGATGAGAGCGATGGCAAAGAAAAAACTGACCAGAATGGAGTAAAGGCTTGCCAGAAAAAAGACAGGCCAGCCTAATTTCAGAAAATAGTTGGAGAGGTTGATGATGGTTCCCGTAATCGCCATGGAGATGATTCCGAAGATCAGGTATTTGATTTGAAGCCTGTAGAGGGGGATCCGGGAGGTCTTGAAAGACTGAATGAGATTCTCGATCCCCCAATAGATGCAAATACCGGAAAAGAGGGTAATCAATCCGGGAAAGATTAAAAAGCCCAGTGGCTCCTCAAATCGCAGCCCGTAATAGAAGACATTCCTCAACTCCTTGAACTGCTCAATATCTATCCGAAAGGTAAGAAAGAAGGTCATCAGAAGGGCAATGGGAATGAGATAGAGGAGGAGGCGTCTCCATCCCATCAGCCACCTGGTCTTTGAGCGAAAAGGAAAGACAAATGAGAATTGGAGGAAGAATAACGGAGCGAAGGCCAATCCCAGGAAGATCACCTTCACTCCGAAGATGGCATGGATGGGGTTGACGCTGTTGATCATGATGAGTTCACCCATATTCCAGGCAGCGAAGGAAAGCACAAATCCGGCAAAGAGCCGATGAGCTAAATCCTTCGGTTGGCTGGAAAGGACAATCAAACAGAGGGTAAGGTTCATCGTAAATGCAAGCGCAGCAGGAAGAGCCAATATATTCATGAATCGACCTTTTCTAAACCTATCTCCACACCGTCTTCTCTGAACGGAAAGATAAAGAGATCAATCTGTCTTTCTAATGAAAATGATAAACAAAACCACCCCAAAGGTCAATCTTCTGAAAAGGTGGGAGTGTTCCCCTGACTTCGGGCAGGCAATGACGATTTCTAAATCAGGAGTTGGGTCACATATTTTTCCTTGACAAAGTTTTGGAAATAAATTAAAAGTTTTGTGAATAATTTCTCAATTATTTGAAAATATGAAGGAGTATGGAATTGGTTAATAAAAACGATCTTCTGTCAGGGGAAGAGGTCTTAATCATCGGAGGTGGAATCGCCGGGGTGACAGTTGCCCTGGAACTCTCTCATTTAGGAATCCCAATCACGCTCATCGAAAAGAATCCTTCTGTGGGAGGCCTCGCTTCATCCTTCTGCTGCAAGGCTTCGGAGTCATGCAATAAATGTTTTGCCTGCGTCGTGGACAAAAGGATTTCTGAGGTCCGTCAGCGTAAGGACATCACCATCCTGACCCAGACAGAGGTCGTCGGCGCAAAAGGAAACGGGGGAAAACATGAGGTCACTTTAAAAAAGGGGAAGGAGAGGATCAAGATCGAGGCCTCCGCCATTGTGATTGCAGCAGGAATCGATCCTTATGATGCGACACAAAAAGTGGAATACGGGTATGGCCGTTTTAAGAATGTCATCACCGCAAAGGACCTCGATGAGATGCTCCGTTATCAGGGTAAACTCTCCCGCCCCTCAGATGGAAAGCTCCCTGAGACCATTGCCTTTTTCCAGTGTGTGGGAAGCCGGGATGAATCCATAGGAAATCTCTATTGCTCTCAGGTCTGTTGCGCCTATGCCCTTCGTCTGATCAAAGCTATCCGGTACCAGTACCCCGGGGTTCGGGTGACCTTTCTCTATATGGATATCCAGCCTGCTGGAACTTCTTTCCAGCAGTTTCTTAATTCCTGCAGGGAGGATAAAGGGATTCGGTTGATCCGGAGTCTCCCCTCAAAAGTCTATTACTCCCCTTTTTCTGATCTCCTGAAGGTCAGGTTTACAGAGGCCACCAGAGGAGAGGTCGTGGAGGGAACATTCGACCTCATCGTTCTCTCCGTGGGAATGGTTTTGAGCCAGGGAGCAAAATCCCTTTCCCAGATCTTCGGTTTAAATTATACGGAGGATGGGTTTATCCTCCCTCCACCCGATCAAAAAGGGGTCTTTGTGGCGGGTGCGTGCAGTGGCCCCAAGGATATTGACCGCTCCATTCTTCATGCAAAGTCCACTGCTTTCGCGGTCCACCAATATCTGAAAGGAAGGAGTTAAATGGCCCGGATAGGGATTTTTGTTGATGGATTAAAGGGGTCAATCCCCCCCTCTTTCAGGGGAAAATTGATCTCAACCCTCCAAGGGCTTCCGGAGGTTGTTTTCTCCGCTGAGGAAGAGGATCTCACTTCTCCTGAGGCCTTGCAGGCAATGACCGGACTTCTTGAAAAGGGAGAGGCGGAGAGAGTGGTCATCATCGGAGGGAGCCCGAAAACCTATGAGGCCTCTTTCTATAAATGGGGGTACCCTCTTCCCCTGAATCCCTTTCTCTTCACCATTGCCAATGTGAGGGAGCAGGCCCTCTGGTCAATGGTGGATGAAGAAGAAGCCTTCGAGAAAGCCAGGATCACCGTTTTGAAGGCCATCCGTATGGCATCCTTTTCCAGACCCATTGAGACCCAGTCCCTCCCTTTAAAACCGGAGGTCCTCATCATTGGGGGTGGGATAACCGGGATCTCTATTGCCCTGACACTGGCCAGGTCAGCAGTCCATGTCTTCCTTTTGGAGAGAGGGAAAACACTCGGTGGGAAGGCAACGGAGCTCTGGAAGTTCTACAACCGGGAGGAAGAGGCTAAAAAATGGATGGATCAAACGATCTCAGAGGTCCTTCAGACCTCCTCTATTACTCTCCTGACCCAGTCCAGATTGAAGCGGCTCGACGGTCACCTTGGCCGATTTCAGGCAAAAATCCTTAAGGGGGATGATACGGAGATGACCCTCTCCCCTTCGGCCATCGTGGTGGCCGTGGGATACGGAGTGGAACGTGAAAGAAGAGGAATCTATGGACATAAGAGGGTGATCTCCCTTTCAGAGATGGAAAAGCTTCTCGAAGGGACGAAGTCCCCTTTCCCTCTTTATGATGGGAAAAGGGTGGAGACCGTCACCTTTCTTCTGGACGAGGTGAATGAAGATATCAAAATGGATTCGATCAACGCCGTCAAGCAGAGCCTTCTTCTTCAGGGCTCCTTTCAATGCCAGGCCGTTATCCTCTGCAGAGATCTCAAGGTCTCATCCGATGGAATGGAACGTCTCTATCGGAAGGCAAGAGAAAGGGGTGTTCTCTTCTTCAAATATGAAGATCCTCCGAGATTCTCCATGGTGAACGGCCAGATCCAGGTCGATGTCAAAGACACAGCCTCCCTTCAGAAAGCAGATCAATGGCCTGTCTCCATCCTCTCTGACCTTGTGGTTATAGGTGAGGCCTTCCTTCCGAACCCCGAAACGGCAGGGCTCTGTTCCCTCCTTAACCTCCATCTGGGAAGCAGGGGTTTTTTCATGGAGGACAATCCCCAGCTCCTGCGGGTTCGGTCGAATCGAAGGGGGATCTTCGTCGCAGGCGGATGTCGCTTCCCCCAGGAGATTTCTGAAACCCTGATTGAGGCAAAAGCAGTAGCCCAGGAGGTAATGACTCTCCTTTCAGGGTCCATCTATACCTATGACCTCTCCGTTGCCGAGGTCGATCCTAAAAAGTGTGCGCTCTGCTACACCTGCCCGAGGCTCTGTCCTCACTCCGCGATTACCGTGGAAAAATATGCGGAGAAAAATGTCTATATCACTCCTGGAATCAGCGACCGGACCAAGTGGGGAGCAGCCAAAGTCGATCCTGTAGCTTGTTTTGGATGCGGGATCTGTGTGGGAGAATGCCCTGCAAAGGCCATTACCCTTCACCATGAACCCGATGAATTGATTTACGCCCAGATGGGTTTCATGGAAGGGTAGAGAGATAAGGAAGCATATAAAATCCAAGCACCAAATAAACTCCAATGGCCCAAATTTTAATTCACAAGCAAAACCGTTTTGGTCATTGGCAGTTTGAATTTGGAGCTTATTTGGGATTTGGATATTGGAATTTGGGATATTGAAGGTCTGGTCAATAGGTGTAGGGAGAAGACATATGGGAAACTTTGATCCGAAAATTATTGCGTTCTGCTGTGATCAGTCCGGATACCCGGCTGCGGATATGGCGGGAAGCCTTAGACTGAAACTTCCGAAAAATGTGGAGATCGTCCGTGTCCCCTGTGGGGGCCGGATTGAAACCCTTTACCTCCTGAAAGCCCTGGAGAGAGGGGCGGATGGAGTCATGCTTTTTATCTGTTATGAAGAGAATTGCCAATTCCTCCGAGGGAACCTTCGTGCCAAAGGCCGTCTCTCCTATGCCCATCGGATGCTGGAGAAGATCGGTCTGGAAAAAGAAAGAATCGAAATCTGCTATCTGGCGACGAACAGCGGCGTCAAAATGGCGGAGGCGCTTCAGCGGAAATCAGAAGAGTTGAGGAAATTAGGGCCCAATCCATGTGGAGAAAAAATTTAAATTCGAAATTCGAATTTCGAATTTTAAACATAGGAGGTCGGAATGATTAAGGCGGAACAGAAACCGATCGATGAAATTTTGAAATATCTCTCTCCTTACAATAAAATATTACTCTCGGGTTGCGGGGCGTGTGTAACGGTCTGCCATGCGGGTGGAGAAAAGGAAGTGGGGCTCCTTTCTTCTGCCCTCCGGATGGCCCGAAGGAAGATCGGAAGACCCATTGAGATCTTTGAGGCCACACCCTCTCGCCAGTGCGAACCTGAATTTGCGACGGAGCTCACAGAAACGATCGAGAGGGTGGAGGCGGTTGTCTCCATTGCCTGCGGAGTGGGTGTCCAAACCCTGGTTCGGCATTTCCCCAAAACTCCCGTCTTCCCGGGAGTCAATACCACCTTTCTGGGCGAAACCGTATCCCACGGGGTATGGGAGGAGCGATGTCAGGCCTGTGGAAATTGTGTCCTTGAGAAGACAGGCGGAATCTGTCCTATCTCGCGCTGTGCCAAACAGCTTCTCAATGGACCCTGCGGGGGCTCATCAAAGGGAAAATGCGAAATCAAGAAAGAGGCCGATTGCGCCTGGCAACTGATCTATGATCGTCTCAAGGCATTGGGACAGCTTCACAAAATGGAGGAGATCATTCCGGCGAAACGCTGGGGGGTCGAATCACGAGACGGTGGATTAAGAAGAATCGTAAGGGAGGATCTCAAGATATGAAGGCAGGAAGCAATCTCGAAAAGGTTTTATCCAAAGGCCTGTTTGCAGTGACAGGGGAATTGGGTCCTCCTAAGGGAAACGAGGTGAGCGTCGTCAAAAGAAAGGCGGATCTCCTGAGGGGATATGTGGATGCGGTCAATGTCACCGATAATCAGACCGCCATCGTCCGGATGTCGAGCATTGCGACCTCTTCCCTCCTCATCCAGATGGGGATCGAGCCGGTCATGCAGATGACGACCCGGGATCGCAACCGCATTGCCATCCAGAGCGACATCTTTGGCGCCACCGCCCTGGGGATCAGGAATATGCTCTGTCTCACGGGTGATCATCATACCTTTGGAAACCAGGTGGACTCTAAGAATGTCCATGACCTCGATTCCATTCAATTGATTGACTGCGTTCGAACGATGAGGGACAACGGGACACTCCTCGGAGGAGAGGAGAAGATCGAGGGGAAGGTTGAGCTCTTCATCGGGGCGGCAGAAAATCCCTTTGCCGATCCATTTGAATTTCGTGCCATCCGGTTGGCCAAGAAAGCGACTGCCGGGGTGGATTTCATCCAGACCCAGTGCATTTATGATATGAACCGGTTTAAGGAGTGGATGAAGATGGTCCGGGACCGGGGACTTCATGAAAGAGTTCACATCCTGGCCGGTATCACCCCGCTCAAATCCGGAGGTATGGCTCGATATATGGCCAAGAATGTCTCAGGGATCATCATTCCGGATGAGATTATTGATCGAATCGTCAAAGCGAAAAAACCGGCTGAAGAAGGGATCCGGCTCTGTGTGGAACAAATCCATGAGTTAAGAGAGATCGAAGGGGTTCATGGGATTCATATCATGGCCATTGAATGGGAACAGATGGTCAGTCAGATCACAGAGATGGCCGGATTGTTACCGAGGCCCAAAGTGGATTAAAATAGGATTATCGGGAGATCATGAAATCGGGAAAGCCATTATCAAATGTGAAGCTCCCCGCCCACAGGGCGGGGCTTCCCGGAAAAGAAATCTCATTTATATTGTGCCCCTTGACCCCGCCTACAAGGCGGGGGTTGCGGGGCACTTGCCGGTCAATGAGAATTATACAGGGTAAACGGATCCATTTACAGTGACCTTTGGAGAAAAGCCATGTCATTCAAAGAACAATTGGAAACCGGGAAGTTTGTTGTGGTCGTTCAGCTCCAACCCCCGAAGGGAAACGATCTCTCAGAGATTTATGAGAATGCGGAACGATGGAGAGGCCGGGTGGATGCCATCAATGTCCCGGACCTCCAGAATGCCATCCTGAGATTGGGCTCTCTCTCGGTCTGCACCCTGCTGAAGGAAAAGGGGATGGAGGTGATCTATAATCTTTCCTGCAGTGATCGCAATCGGTTGGCCCTCCAATCCGAACTCCTCAATGCTTCCGCATTGGGGTTGCGAAATGTCCTGATCCTTCAAGGAGACCATCCATCCCTCGGAGATCATTTCGAAGCCAAACCCGTATTCGACCTTGACGTGATGGGCCTTCTCGGTGCGGTCAAACGGCTCCAGGAAGGGTATGATCTCATGGGCAATGACCTGCAGGGAAGACCTCAATTTTTCATAGGGGCCGGAGTCAATGCCTCTGCCAAAGGGCATATTCTCGACCTTGAGGTGATGGATATGGAGAAGAAGATTCGCCTGGGGGTGGATTTCTTCTTTACCCATTCCTTCTATGACCCCGGCCTGCTCGAGAATTTTGTTAAGAAAACGGCTCATTTCAAAGTCCCCATCATTGTGGGAATTACACTGCTGAAATCGGTCGGGATGGCACGTTATATGAATAAACATGTGGAGGGGACATCTATCCCTGATGGAATCATCGATCGGTTGATGAGGGCCTCCGATAAACAGAAAGAGAGCGTCGAAATTGCCGCAGACCTGATCAGGGCCCTAAGGCCCCTCTCTCAGGGAATCCAGATCATCCCCATCGGCTGGGAGAATCTGATCCCGACCCTTCTCGATCGGGTCGGACTTTAAAGGAGTGTCAAAAAGTGAGGATTAAAAAATCCTCCTCATCGGCCAAAAGGAGAAGACCATCCGGCCACCTCACCCTTATCAACAAAAGGGTGGACGGAGAGATGTTTCAGGCCATTGCCGAATTGGGAAACGATGGAATCCTGGTATTCGATGAGCACCATCGAATCGAATATGCCAATCGGATAGCCTCGGAGATTACCGGTTATTCGAACCCGGAGCTATTGAACCGGACCATCCTTTCCCTTTTAAACCAACCCTATCAGGCCGTTCTCGAAGACCTTTTCATCCATCCCGAACGATATGGCGAAAAGACCTGTACGGAGGTTCAGTTGATCACCGCGACCGATGAGATCAAAGAGGCCGAAGTCTGCATCGCCTTGGCAAAAACCCCGCCGGGGACTCTGAAGGGCTATGCCTATCTCAGGGATATCACCGAAGCCAAACGAATGGAGCGGAAGATCCTGGAGGCAACCAAACAGTTCGAAAAGATTGCTGAGATGGGCGACGATGGGATCGTGGTCTTCGACCGGGATTTCCGGATCATCTTCTCCAATCAGATGGCCTCCGAAATCACCGGCCTCCCGAGAGAGGAGCTCATCGGAAGAAATTTCTTCTCTGCCATCGGAAAAGAGGATAAAGAATTTCTGGAAGGGACCGTAAGGAGAGGGGAAGGAATCGGCGAGAAACTATGCACGGAGATGACAATTCTCACTCCCCGGGGACAGGTCAAGAATGCGGAGGTCTGTATTGCCATGACCAGGTCCGATACCGGGGAAGTCAAAACCTATGCCTACATCCGGGATATCACCGCCCGAAAGAAGTTCGAAAAGGATCTTCGGGACTCCGAAGAAAAACTCCGAACCCTCTTCGAGAGGGTGAGGCATGGTCTCTTCATCAGTTCGAAGGAGGGAAAATTCTTGGACTGCAATCAGGCCCTCCTCGATATGCTGGATTATCCTTCGAAAGAGGAATTCCTCAAAATCGATATCGCCCGCGACCTCTATGTCAATCCCGATGACCGGAAAATCTTTCAGGAGAGGATCAAAAAGGATGGCTATGTCAAAGACATGGAGGTGGAGTTCAGGAAGAGGAATGGTGAAAAAATTTCCGTCCTCCTGACCGGTCATTCCATCTGGAATGAAGAAGGGGAGATCATCGGTTATGAAGGAATTAATTTGGATATCACCGAGAGGAAGCGGATCGAAGACGAGCTCCGTGAGGCCAACGAATTCTTCGTCAACCTGATCGAAAGCTCGGTGGATGGAATCATCGCCGCAGATATGAAGGGGAACATCATCATTTTTAATAAAGGGGCAGAGGTGCTGACAGGACATTCTGCCGAAGAGGTCATCGGAAAAATCCACATTACCCAGATCTACCTTCCCGGTATTGCCAAGGAGGTCATGAGGAGACTGCGGAGCCCGAATTACGGTGGAACGGGAAAGCTTCTGCCCACCCAGTTCAATGTGGTCAATAAGTTCGGCGAGGAGATTCCCATTCAGCTTTCGGCCACTCTCATCTATAACGCCTCGGGGCAGGAGATTGCCAGTGTGGGGATTTTCACCGATTTGAGATCCCGCATCATGATGGAGAAGAAGCTTCAGGAGACCCATCTCCAGCTGGTCAGTTCTGAGAAGATGGCCTCCCTCGGAAAGTTAGCCGCAGGTATTGCCCATGAAATCAATAACCCCCTGGGCGGGATTCTCATTTACTCCAGTTTGATGATGGAGGATCTCCCGGAGAACGATCCCAGACGAGGTGACCTTGAACGGATCGTCCAGGAGGCTGGCCGTTGTAAGGACATTGTCAAAAGTCTGCTGGAATTCGCCCGCCAAACCGAACCCAAGAAGGAGCCTGCGGATATCAATCGCGCCATTAATGACGGCCTTTTTTTCCTGGTCAATCAGGCCCTGTTTCATAATATCGAGATTGTGAAGAAGCTGGATCCCTTCCTGCCTTTCGTCCAGGGAAATTCCGATCAATTGAAGCAGGTCTTCGTGAATATCATCGTTAATGCGGCAGAGGCGATGCATGGGAGCGGGACGCTCACAATCGCCACTACCCAATCTCCGGATAGGAAGACCGTACTCATTGAATTTACCGATACAGGCGAAGGGATCCCTGAGGAGAATCTCACCCGCATCTTCGAACCCTTCTTCACCACCAAGGATGTGGGAAAAGGGACCGGGTTGGGGCTTGCGACTTCTTATGGGATTATCGAGGAGCACGGAGGGAAGATCCGTGTCAGGAGCAAGGTGGGTGAAGGGACAACCTTCACGATCGAACTCCCTGTCTCCCCCCAGGTACAACCCATCATGGAGGGAGCCTCCTTTCAATGAAACGAGGTTGATGATGGACAAAAACTCCTTTCTTTCGGAAGTGGTGCAGGCAAGCGGTGAAACCCTGCAGGCCTGTTACCAATGTCAAAAGTGCTCGGCAGGCTGCCCGGTCGCCTATGCCATGGACATTCTCCCGAATCAGATCCTCCGTCATATCCAGTATGACCACCGGGAGAAAGTCCTGGGTTCAAAAACCATCTGGATCTGCGCCTCCTGTTATACCTGCAGTGTCCGATGTCCGAACAACATCGATATCGCCAAGATCATGGATACTCTAAGGGGACTGGCCCTCCGCTCCGGGATCAAGCCAGGCGAAAGGGACATCCCTCTGTTCCATTCTGTCTTTTTGGACACCATCCGATCCAAGGGGCGGATCCACGAGCTCAGCCTCATCCTCCAGTTCAAATCCAAAACCAGGGATTTCTTCAAGGATGCTTCCCTGGGCTGGAAGATGTACCGCAAAGGGAAGATCAAACTCTTCCCATCCAAGTTCGGAGGGGGAAAGGAGATCAAGGAGATCTTCAATGCCTTTGAGAAAAGGGAGAAAAAATGAAGCACCAAATTCCAATCACCAATAACCAAATAATCACAAAAATTCCAATAACCAAAATTTTATAAGATCAGTACGAAATACCCTACCTGTTAGGGCGGGATGATTCACTAAATGAGAATCGATTAATGATGGGTTATTGGGATTTCAATCGTTGACGGAGGAGATATAGAGATGACAGAGGTTTCCTATTATCCCGGATGCTCCCTCCACGGAACAGCAAGGGAAT
>Ga0209610_1000334_pt1 | contig 24531 bp, 20 predicted proteins | sample LakKivw275mmetaG_FD_184137 | JGI IMG/M metagenome (GOLD analysis project Ga0209610, IMG submission 184137) | Anoxic lake water microbial communities from Lake Kivu, Rwanda to study Microbial Dark Matter (Phase II) - Lake Kivu water 275m metaG... | ecosystem: Environmental > Aquatic > Freshwater...
CCTATAAAGATCCCTACCAAAATCATCATAGAGACTATTGCATCACTTCTATGATGCCAACCATCTGCTATAAGTGATTGGGAATTAATATTCTTTCCAGCGCGTATAGAAAACTGAGCCAACCCTTCTTTTGTTATCACGGAAATTATAAATAATATTATGGCTAAATTTCCATAAATGGCAGATTGATGATTTATAAATTTTTGAATCGAAGCAATTAAAAAATTAAAACCTACTACTGCCAACATTGTCCCAATAATAACCGAACTAATCATCTCTGCCCGACCGTGACCAAAGGGGTGTTTCTTATCAGCTGGCTTGGATGACACTTTGAAACCTATAATAACCACCATGGAAGTAAGAGAGTCCGAGAAAGTGTGCCAGGCATCGGCAATTATGGCTATAGAAAAAGTCTTAATTCCCACCCAGTATTTCAAGCCAAAAAGAATAGTATTTATAAGAATAGATATAGTTCCTTCTAAATACCCGATAAATGTTTTATATTTTTGAGTTATTGGTTTACTAGAATTAATTTTCATTTTTCTTTTTCTCTCCTATGGTAAAAAATTTAGGTAAAATTCTTATTTTTAAATCCATTCAGTAACATACTCTTTTAAATGTTTAGTTTGATTCAGTTGGACTAAACAATACCCCTTTCCCTCTTTATGAGACAAAAGACTGTAAGAGGCAGTATCTAAATGAATCCTCCAAAAATAGGGTGAGGCAATATTCAGGCAGGCAGCTATAAGAGGCTTGAGCACTGCCCGGTGAGAAACTACGGCTAAAGTCTCCCCATTATTTTGGGAAACTAAGTTATCTAAGCAAGCTTTAGCCCTCTTCTGTACCTCATAAAGAGTCTCCATATTCTCTACTTGAAGTTTCTCGGGATTATCCACCCAGAGCTTCCATTCCTTAGGGTATTGTTCTTCAATTTCTTTCTTATAACGTCCTTCCCAGCTTCCCAATTCGATATTATTAAATCCCTCTTCTATCTTGGTTTCTATTCCGCATTGGTGGCTAATTACCTCTGCGGTCTGTCTGGCTCGGGAAAGTGGACTGGTATAAATATGTCTAATAAGAAAATTTTTCAATTCCCGAGCTAAATCCTGAGCTTGAATAAGCCCTCTTTCATTTAAAGGAAAGTCAGTCCTACCTCTAAATATCCCCTTAATATTTCCTTCACATTCTCCGTGCCTTATCAAGATAACTAGTGTTCCATTAAAATTCTTATACATACTTACCTCCTATTCTAATAAATGTAAAAAAAGGTGCCAGGCACCTTTTTTTACTCCGGGCAATCCGCTTTAGCTAAGTTCCTCACTCCCCTGTTTCCCCTATTTCATTAAACAACAACTATTAACTCATAATTCTGGGAACCTAATCCTATCTTTTCTGCATAATTTAAGCCTATCTTCCAGTCAGTATTTAGATGGACTCGACTAAACTTATCTTCTCCGGTATGAAAACCTTTCTCCTCCAAAATACATCCCTTAATCACAGGAGCTTTATTTACCAGATCTACACAGGCTCTATCCAGAGCCACAGGATTAAAAGAGGCCGCCATCCCAATATCTGGAACTATAGCCATATCATTGTAACTCCAACAATCACAATAAGGAGAAACATTCATAATAAAACTGAGGTGAAAATGGGGTTTGTCTTTTAATACTGCATAAGCATATTCTGCAATCTTTTCCTGAACATTTCCTCCCGATTCATCAGAGCCTACTATTGCAGCACTATACTGACATACCGCTACACACTGACCGCAACCGATACATTTTTGATAATCAATTTCCGCTTTTTTATTTTCATTAAAATGAATGGCACTCTGGGAACAGTGTGTAATACACTGACCACAACCGATACAATTCTTAAGATTGATTTTGGGTTTTGAGTTAGAATGCATCTCCATTTTACCCGCTCGAGAGCCACTGCCCATACCTAAATTTTTCAAGGTACCTCCAAAACCGGTCATTTCATGACCCTTGAAATGGGTTAAAGAAATAATTATATCGGCATCAGCAATTGCTGTAGCTATCTTGGGTGCTGTACAATGTTTTTTATTGATTAAGATCTCCCGATATTCAGTCCCCTTTAAACCATCAGCAATAATGACATCACATCCGACCGCAATACAATTAAACCCATTCTCCATAGCAGTATTTAAATGGTCTACTGCGTTTGCCCTTTTCCCTAAATAAAGAGTATTAGCGTCAGTTAAAAAGGGCTTCCCACCTAATTCTTTAATCAATTTCACGATACAAGCTGCATAATTAGGCCTGATATAAGAAAGATTACCAGGTTCTCCGAAATGAATTTTTAGAGCTACTAACTGCCCTTTAAAATCAATCTCTTTAATCCCAGCCTCTAAAACTAATCTCTTTAATTTGTCCAGCAAATTCTTTCCCGGTTTCGCCCTTAAATCTGTGAAATAAACTTTTGCTCTATCCACCATATTTATCTGTCCTTTCCAATAATTAAAAATAAGTTTTTTATTATTTTAATCAATTAAAACTATTAAAGCAAATTTTATACTGGTTAAAAGGAATATTTTTAATAAGTTATTTTGAATTAGAGAATCTATCCCTTGATTCGTTAATTAGGTTGCTTTACTGATATCCAGCTGGCTCCTCTTTGTGAGCTTTCCACACACAGATTGATAAATTTGACTCCTCTTGCTCCATCTTCAAAAGTAGGGAAATCAGTTTCCTTCTGGCAAATATTTCCTGCCTTTTTAGCTATTAAAGCATCACAGAAATTAGAGTAGATATTGGCAAAAGCTTCATATAACCCTTCGGGATGACCCCCAGGAAGTCGGGAAACTCTGGAAGCCAGAGGGTATAAATCATCTCTTCCCCGAGATAAAATCTGAACTGGCCGACCATAAAAAGCAACTTTTAAAAAATCAGGGTTTTCTTGTTCCCATTCAACAGAGCCTTTCTCTCCCAAAATACGAATTTTTAAACCATTATTGTATCCAATAGCCACCTGGGAACACCAGTAAATTCCCCGGGCTCCACTGGTATATTTAATTAAAATTTCTGCATTATCATCGAGTGCCCTACCCTTAACAAAAGTATCCAAATTGGCACAAAGAGAATCGATTTCCAAATCAGTTACATAAGAGATAATATTTTCAATATGACTTCCAATGTCTGCTACACAATTAGACTTTCCGGAATATTGAGGGTCAGTCCTCCAGGAGGCTTGTCTATTTCCCTTTTTTTCTACCGGCCTAGCCAGCCATTCCTGGAGATATTCTCCCATTACCATTCGAATCTTCCCGATCTTACCTTGGCTAATTATCTCTCGAGCATGTTTTACCATAGGATAACCGGAATAGGTATAAGTTATACAATTAAGTAAATCTCTTTTTTTAGCTAAATTAGCTAATTTTTTAGCATCTTCGACTTTCAGAGTCAAAGGCTTATCGCAAATTACATTAATACCTTTCTCTAAAAAAGCTTTGGCTATCTCAAAATGTAAATTATTCGGAGTCACAATGGTAACAAAATCAATTTTATCTTCCCTTGCCCCCTCTCTCTCAGCCATTTCGTTAAAATTTTCATAGAGTCGTCTACCCTCTAAACCTAAATTTTTACCCGTAGATAAAGTATTATCATAGTTTCTGGAAAAACATCCGGCAACTAATTTCGCTTTTCGGTCAAAGGCAGCTGCTTTACGATGAACTTCACCGATTAAAGACCCCATTCCACCACCTACCATACCAAAACTTAAAACTTCACTCATTTAATTTACCTCTTCCTGGTTCAATTTTTTATAAAAATCTTAAAGAGAAGGATATTTAACTTATAGAGTATAATTCTATAAAATTTTAAAAAATCCTCTTTTATTAAAAGGGGAATATATAAATCTTTTGAAAAAAGAAAAAAATTATATTAAAATTTAGATAATTAAATGCAAGGTAGTTTTTATGAATAAATATAAAGAAGATGCTAAGGGCATTATTATAAATATAAAACCTGGGGTAACCAAAGAGGGACCGGGATGGAGAAGTATCATCTATTTTAAGGGCTGTAACTTCCATTGCCCCTGGTGTGGTAGCCCAGAAAGCATACCCTTTGGAAAGACCGAATTAATTTACGATGATGGCTCTAAAGAAATCATTGGTCAAGAAATTACGGTAAAAGAGGTTATTCGCGAAATCTTACCTTACCAAAGATTCTTAAAAGACAATCACCATTATGGTGTAACCTTGTCTGGAGGAGAACCCACTGCCCAATGGAATTTTTATTTTGAACTTCTTAAAGGTCTTAAATATTTTAATTTTCCTACTGCCGTGGAAACCAATGGTTCATCCCCTCAATTTATTGCCTCCCTCCCTTATCTGGATTTAGTTTTTTGTGATATAAAACATATGAACGCAGAAATACACCAGAAATTGGTTGGAAAAGATAATAAACAAGTATGGTATAATATCAGAAAAACTTATGAAGCTGGCAAAGATTTAAGGATAGTAATTCCTGTTATCCCGGGATATAATGATTCAGAAGAGAATTTTCAAGAAATTGCCAATTTTCTTTCTCCCATGAAAGACGGACTCAAGGTAGAACTGTTAAAGTATGGAAGACAGGGAATCTATAAATGGAAAGCTTTAGGAAAAGACTATCCTTTGCTATATCTCATACCTCCTTCTAACCGAAAGATGATAATCTTAGCTAATATAATAAAAAACAAAGGGATTAAAGTAAATATCTCTTAATTCCAAACAGGATATAGTATTCTGTTTTTCTTTTCTAATTCTGTATTTTTATTTAACAAGAATATTGGTAGCTTTTCTATTCATAATTCTCCTTTTAAAACATTGTACATTATTTTAGAAAAAGTATCATTAATAATAACAATTGCTACTAAGAAAATTATTTAACCGGGACCGGATAATTACTAGTAGTTCGTTTTCTAAATATCTTTACATTTTCTTCTGTCATTGCGAGGAGCAAAGCGACGAAGCAATCCCTTTATTTATAAGGACTTGAGATTGCTTCGCTATCGCTCGCAATGACAAATCATTGTAACATTATTAAAGAAACGCTCTACTAGTCAGATATTTTTTAAAATTATCTTCTGTGATATACCATTTCCCGGTAATTTTTTACCCTTTGATTTTCCTTGGTATCCTAATCCAATTTGTAATTTTGACAATATCCTTAACTTTAATTATAATCAGGGCAGAAACCTACGAGAGTTAAAAATATAAAATACGAAGGAATTTGGAGGCTTAAAATGTCTATTTCACAAATGATAAGTTATAGAATTTTACTTAGAAAAGAACCAGAAGGCGGTTATACGGTAACCGTTCCTTCTCTCCCCGGGTGTGTTACCTATGGCGAATCAATAGAAGAAGCAACAGAGATGATAAAGGAAGCTATAGAATTATACTTAGAAAGTTTAAAGTCTCATCACGACGAAATCCCCAATGATGAAGGCACTTTAGAATATACTCTAACGGTGGGAATAAGTGCCTAAACTATCATCCCTGACATCTCAGAAAGTGATAAAGATCCTGGAAGATGGTTTTGTATTGGATAGGACCATTGGATGGATTTCCAATAGATATAAGGTTTCTTTTCACTGTTAAGAGGTATGGGGCTATATTCATATTTTAGATACTCATTTATTATATTTTTATATATAATCCAAATCCTTCTTTGGCATGGTATGAATTAAGGGCCTAACCTAAAAATAACCTCCAAGCCTAAGTAGTTTTTAAACTGAGTATGATTTATTGATTTTGGTAGTATTTTTATAACTTCTGAAGAAGTATATTTAAAGCCTAATAAAATAAAAAAACCGAAAGGAAACCGTAGATTAAATCTTTCGGTATAGTCATACAAAAGGGGGTGTAGTTTTGGCAAATCGCACTCCCTTTTGTACTTATAATTATAACACTAAAAAGAAAAAATCAGGAGAAAATAACAGTAAATTTTATCTATTTTACTTTTAATCTTTAAAGTAATCTCATATTTTAATATTAACGGCCCGTTCTAGATAAAATAACTGACTCTATATTTTCAACATTCCTTTTTGATATAGGTAATAACCATTGCCAGTAGTCGTAAAAGCAATATTCGCTATTTTTTGAAGATTTGTAAAGAGTTCATCTTTATTTCCTGTCTCAATATTTTCGGCTAGTTTTTCAATAATATTTTGAAGACTATCAAATAGGCCTTCTGGAATTTTCACGACATTATCCTGGCCTCCCTTTAAAACCAACAATCTTCCATTGATAGTACTACCTGCTGCATTGAGAACAAAATGCGTAAAGACAAGTGCGGGATCGAATTCTAAATTAAAAATTCTGGATACTACTCCATAGGTGGCGCTGAAAAAATACATTTTTTCAGATAAGTCTTTAGTGTCTTTCATTTTTTCGACTATTCCCCGAAATTCTTTAGCGATAATTCTTTTATAATTTCCTTGAATGTTCATAGATATCCTCCTAATAAATAAAATCATTTTCCTGAAATAAAGAGTTTATTTTTATTATTCTTTTAAGCAAAAGTCACTTTCAAATCATTTAAATTTTTATCAGCTTCAGTAAAAATAACTTCTTCTTTATCACTGCTTATTGAAATTTCATCATTTCCCTCCGTTGAAGGTTCCTGAGGAATCTCAGCTTTTTTTGTAGTCCATTTAGTATATGCAGCGCTTGCCAATTCAGTACCTTTTTTAAGTCCTTTTCTCTCTCGTCTCTCCTGTTCTGCGCTCGCACTTTCTTTTGGAATTAAATTCAATACAATTTTCACATCAAGACTTGCCATTATTTTATCCAATTGGCCAATTGTATACCCACAGTAATCATCTCTTTCTAAGCGTGATATATCGGACTGCTTACAGCCTGCTCTTTGCGCTAGTTCTTCTTGGGTAATCTTTCTGGCAATGCGGAGCATAACAATAGAACGGCTTATCTCATTAAGATTATGGATTGGAAGTACTTCGGGGAAAGGGGCTTTTATCATGTCCTCATATTCCTTCATTTCATCTTTAAATTGTACAATATGTTCAATATAGCCTTGGCTAAGCACTGCTACTTTATTCTTATCTGAATAATATTTTTTACGTATCGCTTTTAGATCCTCCTCAAGTTCATGAAGTTTCCTTTTAGAATATTCATATTGACGATCATTTTTTATCATAATATAACCTCCACTAATCCTTTTGGTCTTTCAGTGTATTTTTCATGACTAAATAAATCAAATAATCTATAATATTGATCCAAATCTTCTTCCATGCACGTAAAGTTGTGTGCATAAAAAAGCTCTTTAGCATTTAGTAGCTTCTTTGCCTCAGGAGAATCAAAATTAAAGTCTCTTTTCACAATAAGTATAAAATCATAATCTCCTGGCGACTCCTTATTAGTAACAAAGCTACCATCTAACAAAAAACTCTTTATACTTCTTTTCTGGTTATACAACAATTGAATTAACTTTTGGAATCCAATAAATAATTCCTTGCGTTTTGCTGAACTACTACCAAATTTATGTTTAATCTCTTCTATCGTAGCTTTATGTATACCCTTAGGCAGAAGTCCGTGTTTGTTAAAATTAGGTATCATGTTGTTTTGTCCTCTTTTAGTATATCATATTTGGTATATAAGTCAATTAGCAAAATTAATTTTCTTTATTTTTTTATTATGTAATCTAGATTCATCACTGTGCCGTTAAAAGGAGCACCCGATCTTTACGGTCGCTTTCTTTCTCGTGCTATTTTTATTTTGTTTTTAACTTCTTAATGTTTCCCTCTTTAGTATACTCTTTTATTATTTCTCTTCTCTTCCAGGACAACCTAGAACATTTTTGAAGTTTTACCTTTAACTCTTTCCTTATTAAATTGCATTTTCCAGAAGTCAGGTAGCCGGTTTTCTGTTTCTATTTTTATCTCTTCCTGCTGTAAAGGATCAAGAGAATTATAAATTTGTTCTACCTTTTTAATCTCTTCCTGCCTCTTTTTATTCTCCTCTTCTTGTAACTTTATTTTAATATATTCTATTTTTTCCTCTTCTTCTTTCCGTTGTTCCTCTCTCTTCTCCCTTAAATATTCCTCCGGAAATTGCCAATTTTCTCTAATTATATTTGAATATCCCAGAAAACCTCCTATGAATAAAAGATAACAAGATATTTCTTAAAAAGAGACTGACCCCGGATCTAAGCGAGGGATAATATCCTTTTTTAAAATATCGGGAGATAATTTTCGAGCATCACCATATTGGCCGTGAATTCTTACTATAACCGGATACGGATACTCCTCGGGGTGTTCAGCTACGTCTAATAACTGTTTTGAGGAAAATACATTAAAGTAAACATAACCTAACCCCTGTCCTTTACCTTCCAGAGAATAATCAAAAATAGCTCCGATAATATCTTTCAAATATTGAGCCTTTTGTTCTAAATTCATCCCCTTGACACCTTCTGGATTAATACTCATTGCCACCGCTGAACCACCGGTCATAATTTCATAATTTAATTTTGATTGAGAAAGAATTCTGGTCAAAAGACCATTTGTAGCCATCTCCGGAGAAGGATCAAGCCCAAAACTTAAGCTTTCCCGCGCTTTTCTTCCGTCAGGTGTAGCTGCGGTCCAATATCCATAAAGTAGATTAGTACTGGGGCTACTCCAATCAGCAGCAAAATTTTTATCGAAAGTATTTTTTTGCCGATTAATCCTTTCACTAACTATTTTTACCAATTCCACCACTTCTTCATCAGCATACTCAATATTATTCCCATATTTGGGCACCTGTTGGATAATATTCTGTAATTCTTTAAATCCTTCAAAATTTACTTTTAGAGCAGTAATCAAATCATTCAGAGAAAATTTTACTTTAGAATCAGCGTTAAAGAGATATTTGATCACCGTCAAGGAATCAGCAGTGGTCCCTAATCCATGAATCAAGCAGCCAGAAGCATTATATTTTGTCCCCAGGCTATAACAATCTCTCATATCGATTCCGGTTTCCCTTCCACCCATAAAAGCAGAAGCAAAAGGGACTGGCAACAAAGAAAGAGCCTCACTACATTTATTGGCTGCCTTTATCATTTTCTCAATAAAATAATCCAGATAGCGGTAAAAAACTTTTTTAGTTTCCGTAAAAGAAGTAAAGGGATTCTCTTTCAGCCCTAATTCTTCATAAGAAGGACCTAACTTTTCCCTGGTAATTAATGAATACCCATTATTTAAAGAAATCTCTAAAACTTTAGCCAGATTCAACCAGCTATTGGTGGTGTTCCCGGTCTCTTTGCCTTTAATTAAGGGTTCCTGACAACCGGCAATGGCGTATTCTTTTAAATCTTCTTCAGCTATACCTTTTTTCTTTAAGGCAGAAAATACTGCTACATCATTAAGAAAAGAAGGAGAACTATGTCCAAAATTAAACATAAATTTTGATATTGCCTGATAAAATTTAAACGGTGTATGAGAATGCATCTTAACTGAAAAATTCGGCTGAGGTCGATTGGACTGATGATAAGCCTCTAATATAATATAAGTCATATCATTAGATAAATCATTACCTTTAACCTCTGATCCGCCTACCATAATATTCTGAGAAATAGCCCAATCTCTATCTCCCACTTCAAAAAAGGCCAAAAAATGGCGTATTAATTGCACTGCTAAATTTTTAGAAATCTTACTTCTCTTATAATAGGGTTGCATTATCCTATCCAGATTCCCTACGGAAAAGGCGTAAGGATTAGGAAGTTGTTCCAAATTCATCACCTGCCAGAGCAGAATATAAGATTGTAAGGCTTCATATAAATTTTCTGCACCTTTATAGGGGACCTTATGACAGGTCTTGGCTATCAATTGCAATTCCTTCTTTCTTAGTGGATTGCCCTCTTGCTCAGATTTCTGCCCAGCCAATTGACCATAGCGATTAGCCAGAGTTATAGTCGACTGTAGAGCCTTTATTATACTGTCAAAATAATCGCTCTTAGCCGGAAGTTTCTTTTTATTTTGTTTTAATTCTATAATCATATTTTCTAATCCTTTTTCCAAAGCCTCTTCAAAACCAGGAATGGTATGACCAGTAACCCTTTCCACAAAATATACTGCTTCTTTAGTTTGATTTCCAGTGTCTTTATATATATCTCTTATCTTTATTACAGAGGGGTGCCTGCTCCAGAATATTCGGTTATTCTCAATCATTTGCTCGGTTACTTTAATATCAGCAATTTTCTCACCTGCTTTTACATCATCATAGAAAGCCATCTCATCATTATATCCCTGGAAACTTTCTATCTGAAAAGCAGGATTAATTAAGGCATAACTTGCTGAAAAAGCATCTTCTTCTGTTCCAGCAAAAATCTGTCCTGGTTCGATAAAAATTGGTAGCTGTTCACAGACTGATTCAAGTAAAATGGCTTGAGTCATAGCCGGAGAATATTTATCACCAATTTCTAATAATTTCCTTCGCTGAATATCTTTTGCTAATACCCAACCAATAAGATTTTGTTTTTCCGCATTCCTCTTGATGATTAAATCTAAATATTCTTTCAATCTTTCGATATCTAAAACCTCTTTTAACACCATCCTATACTACCTTCTCTTTTAATCTCTTAAAATCTTCTTTTAAATCTTGATATAAAGATTTATAAATTTCAAATTGCTTATTGTAAATATCGACATTTTCAGGAATTGGCTTGTTTTTTTCTTCTTTAAGTTTTACTACTTTTCTACATCCATCTTCCACATCTTTATATATTCCCACTCCTATCCCGGCTAATATGGTCGCACCCATTGCCGCCGGTTCGATAGATTGAGTCATAGATATTTCTGTATTAAAAATATCGGCCTGAATCTGTCTCCATTCTTTACTCTTTACCCCTCCTCCGGAAGCAATCACCTGTTCTATGTTAATCCCTAATTCTTTAAACACCTCCAGGCAATCTCTTAAAGCAAAAACTACTCCTTCCATAACTGCCCTAACCAGATGAGCTAGGTGATGTTTTAGACTAAGTCCAAAAAATACTCCTTTGGCCTCCGGATTCATATAAGGAGATCTCTCTCCTAAAAGATAGGGAAGAAAAATTATACCTTCACTACCTACTTTAATTTTATCTACTTCTTCATCAAATATAGGATAAGAATCAGAAGTATGTAATATATTTTCTCTTAACCATTTTAAAGATAATCCGGCAGAAAGAATTGCCCCTTGTAAGTGATAGGTAGCGGGTAAGGCATGGCAAAAGGTATGAATTCTTAACTTAGAATCATAGGTGAATTCATCCAGAGTGATAAACAATTGACCACCTGTTCCGATAGTAGAAGAAAGAATTCCCGGTTTAATCACTCCATTGCCGACTGCTTGCATCGATTGATCTCCTCCACCATAAACTACCGGAATCCCTTCTAATAGTCCAGTATATCTTGCTACCTCGGCAAGTAAATAACCAGCCACCTCCTGAGATTCATGAACTCTTTCTGGAAGAATTTTAAATGGCAGTCCTAAAATATCCAATAACTCTTCTGACCAGCATCTTCTTTTAATATCCAACAATAGACTGCTGGAGGCATCGGTAACCTCTACTCCTAAATTTCCAGTTAATCTATAACGAATATAATCTTTGGCTAAAATTACTTTATATATTTGATTAAATTCTTCTGGCTGATTTTCTTTCATCCATAAAAGAGTGCTACCCATAAAACCGGTAGCTATAGGGTTCCCAGTCAGCTCAGCAAATCGCTCTTTACCAATTTTTTGATAAATAAATTCACATTGAGAACTGCTCCTCTGGTCAGCCCAGATGATAGCCGGAAGAAAAGGCTGTAAATTTTTATCCAAAAAGACGGTACCATGCATCTGCCCTGATAGTCCTATTCCTCTTACTTGTTGGGGATTAACCTTTGATTCTTTTATTATTTCTCTTATTACCTGAATAGTTGCTTCCCACCACATTTTAGGGTTCTGTTCTGCCCAACCTGGCTGGGGTATATCTATAGAATATTCTCTCCCTGCTCGAGCATAAATTTTGCCCTCCCTATCCATAAGCACTCCCTTGGTGCCGGAAGTGCCTATATCTATACCCAATAAATAATCCATCTTTATCCCTTTCGCAAATAAAATTTTACCAATAAAAAGAGATATTTGAAAACTTTTGTATTACTCTTACACAGTTATATAGCTTAACCTTTTAAAGAACCTTGCAATAAACCTCTCAAGAAGAACTTTCCTAAGAATATATAAACTAATATAGGGGGCAAAGCAGTAAGAAGAGCACCGGCAATCTGAACATTCCATTGGACGATATAACTGCCGGCTAAATTATTTAATGCCACCGTGATAGGTTGAGATGCCGGATTGGGGGTTACGATTAAACCAAAGAGGAAATCATTCCAGATAGAAGTGAACTGCCAGATCATAGCCACGGCAAAACCAGGCGTAGATAAAGGAAAAATTATCCATCTGTATATACCTAAAAAATTTGCCCCATCTATCTTGGAGGCTTCTACCATTTCTGTAGGAACCGTTATATAGTAATTACGAAAGATTAAGGTGCTTATGGGTATCCCATAGATTACGTGGACTAAAATTAATCCGGGAATTGTCCCATAAACATGCAATTTCTGCAAAGTAAGTACTAAAGGAATAAGGATGCTTTGATAAGGGATAAACATCCCAAACAGGATCATGGTAAAGATTAAATCCGAACCATAAAATCGCCATTTGGTTAGAACATAACCATTCAAAGAACCAAATATTGCGGAAATTATCGTTGCCGGTATAACTAACCACAGACTATTTAAAAAACTTCCCGAAAGACCACGAAACCCTCCTTTTGCACTCCCTAACCAAGCAAGACGGAAACTTTCAAAATTTAAGCCCCTGGGTAAATTCCACATAGTGCTCAGTCCAACCTCGGAAAAACTCTTCATCCCGGTTAAAATCATTATGTACATAGGGATAATATAAAAAACGGTAAATAAAACCAAAATTAAATAGATTAAAATACGAGTAGTAGGTATTTTCATCTCTAAACCTCTTTACGGAAAGTAGATATAAGATAAGGAATAATTAATAAAGATATTAATAATAACAATATAATGGCAATACTTGCTCCCTGAGCAAAATGGTTTCCTCTAAAAGTGGTGTCATACATAAATAAAGCCGGGACATCGCAGGAAAAAGCTGGCCCACTTCCGGTCATAGCCACAACTAAATCAAATATCTTAAGGGAAATATGGCCAAGAATAATAATGGCTCCAAAAGTAATGGGTTTAAGAAGAGGAAAAATAATATAGTAAAATATCTGCCATTTATCAGCACCATCTATAGCTGATGCTTCTCGTAATTCTACAGGTATACCCCTTAACCCGGCAAGATACAAAGCCATAGTATAGCCAGAAAATTGCCAGATAGCAGCAATAGCTACAGCAATTATTCCTATTTTGGGATCAGTATACCAACCACAAGTTAGAAAATTTAACCTCAGCTTTTCAAATAGTTGATTAATTCCAATGTTGCCCAATTGAATACTGCCCGGGTTAAAAAGCCAGCGCCAGATTACCCCACTGACCACGAATGAAATTGCCATAGGCAATAAAAATAGATTTCGAAATATACCTTCACTTTTAATCTTTTGGTCAAGAAAAATTGCTAATAATAAACCAATTACTAAACAAGAGATAACAAAAATAACTGTAAAGACAAGGGTATTACGAAAGTCTATCTGAAAGCGCATATTAGCAAATAACTTACGATAATTTTCAAAGCCTACTAAAGTGTAATTAGGAAGAACATCATTCCATTTGGTAAAAGATATAAATCCGGTCCAACTAATAAAACCATAAACAAAGACACCAACAGTTATTACTGAAGGTATTATGAATAAGATAGGCATTAATTTATCTCTTTTTAGGTGCATGAATTACTTCTCTCTGTAATTAACTGTAATTAACAAAATTCTTAGGGACGCCAGAAAGCGTCCCTAAGAATTTATCTTTCCATTATTTTTTTAGATACTCTTCAGCAGCTGTTATTAGTGCCTTCTGGGCATAGGAAACATCAGGTTTTGAAACAAATAAGCTTATAATATCTTTATACTCTGTGCTCCACCCTTCGCTGGCTGCTGCTCCATGTACTACACTCGGAGAAATAGCATCCTTTTGCCAATCTTTCGCGGCAGATTTCAGATAATCATTGTAATCACTAATATCTACATCTGTTCTTGCCGGGATTGAACCTTTGGCTTTATTAAAGCTATATTGTCCTTCTTTGGAACCAAGAACTTTAAGCCAGGCTACAACATTTTCCTGATTTTTACAACCTTTTGGTAAAGCAAAACTATCAGAAAGAGCTAAAAAGATACCTGCAGTATTAGGAGGCGTAACCCAACCATAATCTTCAAATCCAACAGACATAAACCAGCCATTGGTCCAGTCTCCCATAATCATCATAGCACCTTTCTCTTTAAGTAGATACTGCCCAGCTTCATCCCAGGTAAGAGCAGAATGATCAGTGTTTAAATAAGAAGCTATTTTAGCAAATGTCTCTAATGCATCAGTAACTCTGAAATCTGACCATTTTACTTCACCAGTCCACAAGCCATTATAATCTTTTGCTCCAAGTTTTCCAAGTAAGACTGACTCAAAGACATGACCTGCTTCCCAACCCTCTTTTGTGCCCATAACAAAGGGGACTAGACCTTTCGCTTTTAATTCATCACATACATCAAAGAATTGGCTAAAGTTACTAGGGGGAGTAATTTTATACTTAGTAAATATAGTTTTATTAAACCACAATACATTGGAGCGATGGATATTTACTGGAACAGACCAATAATCTCCTTGGTATGATACAATGTCCAGTACACCCTGAGGCATAGATTCAGTCCAACCCTCAGATTTATATAGATCGGTTAATGGCTGCATATATCCTGGTACTACCCAGGTATCAATTAATTCATGCCCGGCATGAACCTGAAAAGTATCGGGTGGATCTCCACCAAGCATTCTGGTTTTAAAAACAGCTTTTGCATTTGTACCTGCACCGCCAGCCACAGTAGCATTGATAAATTCTACATCAGGATATTTACTCTCATATATTTTAATGAGAGCATTCAGACCTTCTGCCTCACCACCAGCTGTCCACCAACTATTAACTTCAACTTTACCACTAAGCGATCCAGCCAATACTGGAAGAGCAAAAAATACAGCTACCATTGAAACTAAAACCAAAGCAGTTAGCAATTTACGTAACATAACTAATACCTCCTTAAATATTATATTTATAAATTATTTAAAGATAATATACAAATATTAAATAAAAAACCTCCTTCCTTTTTGAAATATTTTCAGTTAAGCATCTTCTTTCTGTAAGTATAATTATAGCACTTAATCCTCATTTATGTCGAATATATCTAAAAAGTCTTTAACCAAAACAACATTTGTAATAGTTTTAAAATTTTATAATTTAATTAATAGGAGGAAGGGAAATAATTATATTTAAATTATCTTTTGTAGCAATATACTTGTGAACTCCTATTGAAGCAGGAAGCATATAAGTCTCTCCCTCTTTTACTTTAAAATCTCCCACATTTGTTGAAATCATTCCTTCTCCTTTGCTAATTACTATAGATGCAAATCTTCCTTCAAACGATATTTCTATATCTTTTACCTCTTCCATTAACATCATTTCAAAACATGATTTCATATATTCCCCGCCATTTAATCTATAAAGTTTTCCTCCTCTAATAGAAATTAGTATCTCTTTTTTCATATGATATCTCTCCTTAATTTCGGCAAGAGAATATCCTTGATAATCAAATATATCTAATGATTTATCCCAACCAAGACCTAAATGACAATCTTTTTCTTTTAAAATATGAACACCTATCTTTTTTTCTATAGAAAGAGTAAAATCCGTTGGTTCCTGAGTCTCTACCATAAAAACCCCTTCTCCAATGGCATGAGGAGTACCTGGTGCTACAAAGATGGCATCTCCTGACTTTACTTCTATTTTATGCATAAAGCTAAGCATTCTTTTAATATCTTGTTCTTCTACCATTTTTCTCATTATATCTTTATTTATACCGGGTTTAAATCCTATAAATACATAACGATTTTCTTGGTCTATCTTTCTGGTGGCAAGAATATACCAGGCTTCTGCTTTTCCAAAATTAGAATTTAAATATTTTCGGGAAAATATTTTGCTGGGATGAGCTTGTAGGGGAAGACGAATAGATGAATCTAAAAGTTTTACTAAAAGATTTAAGGAATTACCAAATTTTTTAACATAATCTTTACCTAAGATATCTTCTGGAAAATGTTTTAGCAGCACCTCTAAATTATCTATGCCTTTAATAGTTTTAATCTTAGAGATACTCTCATCAGATATGCCATAAGGCTGCATTGCCCTTACTGTAGAGAGAATCCAATCTTCAGGGTAATCAGAATCTTGAGGATTTTTTATACCTCTAAATTTTTCTAAAAGATGCCCCCCTCTATAAATTCTGAACACCCTGGTGGGAAGAACCTGAATAATTCCTATATCACTTTTCTTCATCTTGATGTACCTCTTTTTTAAAATTGTTTTAAGAAATTATTCTCTTAGCCATCTTTTTAATTCTTCTTCATCTGGGTCTACCGCATCTGGAATTAATTCAGGGATATAACGACAGGCCTCATAGAGTACCGGAGCAAACTTTCCGTAAATACCAGCAACATGATGGATATAAGGACCACGAATAAACTTTTCTTCCCATAAGGGCCAATCGTTTACTTCTACCCATAGATATGTTCCGCTGGTATCCGGTCCTTCTACACTATGAGCATGACCCATTAAGAGGGAATAGCTACCTTTATCTCCATCAAATCTAGCTACAGTAATTTCTCCTTTTTTTAATCTCCAATGAGCAACTCCCGGAAAGACTTCTCCATGCCATCTAACAGAAGCTGGCGAATCCTTCGCCTTAAGTGAATAAGGAAAGTTACCACAATGCCATAAGAGCTCAGAATTGTTTTCCTCAGGGTGTCTAATGGTAAGGTCAGAAAAAAATATTGGCTCTTTATACCTATTTGCTGCTTGAAGCATTACCGAAGTTATCGCTCCGTGAATATCTGTCTCGCATATTACCGGAATTTTTTCATCAGTTAACATAGCATTGGCAAAACAGGGGGCTATACCGTATTCATCCGGTAAAGCCATCCAACATTGAATCGCCACAGCAGAAAGCCTTTCCTCTTCTACCCATTTTTTCATTGCTAATTTTAAAGCTACTATCTTTTTAAGGTTTTCTTCGCCAATTGCTGAATAATCTATCTTTTTCCCCTTGATATCCTCAACCACTACTTTTAACATTTCGCTATTCTTATCTTTATATTTCCTGGCTGAGGCAATTATTTCGGTAAGAGCAACGGGGATTACTTCGATACCAAATTTTTCCAGTAATTCTCCTTCGTTAGCCATAACCGACCAGAATTCTCCAGGTCTTGTACTTATCATTCCAATTCTCATATTTCTAAAAGCCTTAATCACAGAGGCAGCCCGAATAAAATTATCAAAACCCTTTTCAAATACCTTATCCTCTATCCAACTATTAGTTATATAAGTAAAAGGAACTCCAAATCTACGCAAAATTTTACTGGTTGCAAAAAGCCCGCATTGAGTATCTCGAGCTCGTATTTCATTACCTCTAGGGGCATCATCACGGGGTCCCCATAATAATAAAGGTTTATTCATTAGTTTACCTAACTTAGCCACTGCGCTTTCCGTCCCAAAATTACAATGAGGTAAAAATAAGGCATCAACATCCTTCTCTAAAAAATATTTATATACTTTTTCTACATCCTTTATATTATAGAGCATGCCATCCTGATTAAGCCAATCAATATCCACCAAATCTACCTTCCAGGAAAGAAGTTTGTCTCTAATCAAATTTTTATATTTCTGGGCTTCTTCTTTATTAAAAACAATTCTACGAGTGGGAACAAAACCAAGTTTTATAGAAAAATCTCTCATCTCTTTACCTCCTAGATTATTTTAAAAAGTTACAATTTTATATTTCTTTTCAAAAGGTCATTCCTTTAACAATTTTCTTAACAAGTTTCTACTTTTAATAAATTGGTGCTGCCGGGAACTCTAAAGGGAATTCCGGCCGTAATCACTATTTTTTCTCCCGGTCTAACTAATCCTGTCTCTAAAGCTACTTTTCTCGATCTGGTAATCATATCATCAGTATCAGCCAATTCTTCTGTTTTAAAAGGATAAACTCCCCAGCTAAGGGTAAGTTTTTTCACTGTAGAATCTTGGGTACTTGCTGCGATAATAGGAACAGGGGGACGATATCGGGAAACCATACGGGCAGTGCTCCCGGAAAAAGTAAAGATAACAATCGCCTTTACCTTTAAATCCAGGTCTACCTGACAGGTGGCATGACTTATTGCATCGGCATTAGTGGGTTTAACTGAAATTGATCTCTCGCTCAATATTTTTTCATAATCTATAGCTTTTTCAATTCTTAAGGCTATCTTATTCATTGTTTCTACTGCTTCTAAAGGATAATTACCTACTGCAGTTTCCTCGGATAACATAATAGCATCTGTCCCATCAAGGATAGCATTGGCTACATCGGTTACCTCCGCCCGAGAAGGTCTAGGGTTGCTCATCATTGACATTAGCATTTGCGTTGCTGTAATTACTGGCTTCCCTATAAAATTGCATTTTTTAATAATATTTTTCTGAACCAGTGGGACATTTTCCAAGGGTATTTCTACTCCCAGGTCACCCCGAGCTACCATTACCCCATCAGAGTTTTCAATTATTTCTTTCAGATTATCTACTGCCTCTTTCTTTTCAATCTTGGCAATCAACGAGATCTCTTCGGCTTTATTTTCTTTAAGAATTTTTCTCACCTTGAGGACATCTTCAGCCCTTCTGATAAAAGAAAGACCGATAAAATCAACTTTATTTTTTATTCCAAAGAGAATATCCTGATAATCTTTTTCTGTCAAAGAAGGGATATCCATAGATATGTTCGGAATATTTACTCCTTGGTGAGAGGTTAATTTTCCACCCCTCACTACACGACAGATAATATTAGTAGAAGTAAATTCTTTAACCTTAAGCTCTAAAGTCCCATCAGCTAAAAAGATACAGTCCCCTTTCTTCACTTTCTGGGGTAAAAAAGGAAAAGTAAGCGAGACTTCCTGTTCGTCCCCGGGTACTTTGCGATTAGTAAGAATAAAGGAGGAACCTTCCTTTAAAAAAATAGGTTCTTTAATAATCTTTCCGATTCTTATCTTTGGCCCTCCCAAATCTTGAAGGATGGCTATTGGTTGACCTATCTTTAAAGAGGCCTGGCGAATATTTTCTATAACTTGAAGGTGTTCCTTATAGCTTCCGTGAGAGAAATTCAAACGAGCAACATTCATCCCCATTTTTATTAACTTTTCAATTACATCATATATCCTGCTAGCTGGTCCTATAGTACATACTATCTTAGTCTTTCTCATCATATTCTCTTCTCTCCTATAATAATAAAAATATTTTTAAATGTTCCTCATCTTTATCTTTAATAAGAAGATAAAAATTCCTATAACCAAAATGAATTGCTCTACCGGGGAATTTAAATCTATGATACTTCCTAAAGTAATATATTTAGGAAGTGGAACTAAAACTAAATCATCTCCCATTTCCTCACTGGTAAAAGTTTTTCTTAACTTGGTCAAAATAAAAGTCTCATCTATTAAACCCGACAAGATGGAATATCCCTTTAGTTGGTTGGGAGTAATAATAGCATTATATTCTTCTATTGCCCCTGGGAAAGTTACTCTTTCATCTGAAAAAGCATAGACTAATACTTCGGTCCCCCCAGAGGGAACACTTAAAGAACTAATTTTTAAAGGATAGACTATTTCATCGGAAAAGAACATTATCCCTATAGGTTGAATAGCACTGCTATAATACTCAGGATTATTCACTATTTCCTTAGCTTGAATTTTCATAGCTATAAAAAACCAATTTTTCCGCACATAATAATCCAGTATTTCTTGACCATTTGAGGGGAAGGCATAACCATTATCATTTAACCATCCTACTAAACTATTCGGATCAGTCGCTGATAAAGTAGCAGTTTGATAAATTCCTACTTGATTTTCTTCCCAAATATGGACTCCCCCATCTTCTGAACCAGGAACAGGGTAACCTGCTCCCCATCCACAACCAAAATTCGAAGGAGAAGTAATCTTAGTTAATTGATATAATTCATAAAATATCTCATCTTCAACGGAGAACACTTTAGGATAAGCCGGCACTGGAATGACCCAAGCAAAATCTTCTGCGTCTCCTTCATAATCTATCTGAAAAATTATTTTCTCCACCATATCATCAAATACAATCATAGCTAATTGATTGGGTTCATATATATCTCTATATAAAGGAATAAATAATCCGCCATCAGCTAAAGAAATTAGTGGTAAATATAAACTTGCCATTATAAAAATTAAAATCAAATAAAAAATCTTTTTCATAAGTTTTCACCTCTTCTTATAGTTAAAAGTCAAGATTCTAACTATTTTTACTATATTAAGATTTGAGATTCTTTTGAATCAGTCCATATCAAAGAGAGAGAATGTTATCAATTTCTAAATCAAAGGTACCTTGAACTCCGTTAACCTCAACAGTATAGGTACCTGCTAACAAACCATATACATAAAGTGGAATTACTTCTTCAAAAGGAGCAAGCACTTGGATGTAAAAGCCAGGAGAACGATAAGTTTTAATCGTAATAAAAAAGGTATTGCCTTCTCTTTCCTGACTATTCTGGTAAATTTCCGTACAAGGATCAGGAAGGTATCCGCTGGCGATTACAAATATCTGAACAGGGAATGACTCTAAGGTTAAAAAATCGATCTCCTCAACTGTGGCAAGACCTATAGCAGGCAGAATAGGCGCACAGCAGCCAGTAATAAAAATTATAATCGATATAGCTACTAATCCTAACCATAAAAATTTCTTATTAATTTTATCAACCCCTTTAAATTGATTATTTCTTTCCAACTCCTTTATTTAAATTGAATAATAATTCTTATTTGATTCTTCATTATCCACATTATTTTTTATATAACAATTATACTACAAAACAATTAAAAATCCTCTTTTTCATAAATATGAGTATATTCCCTCCTTTATTCTATTGCTGCCAGTTAGTGTAAAATTTATTGGACACTACTGATAGATTTATTGAACAAAGAATGATATACTTTTATTTGTTCTATAACCTATAACCCATTTTAAAGAAATTATAGGATGATATTATGAAAAAGCTTTTTAAAAACAGAAGAAAAAAATACAAAAAGTAAACAAGATATGGACAAAGTAGAAAAGCAAGAAAAGATATCTATTGATTTTTGCATTGTAATAGCAATAATATTTACTCTAATTTTCTGGGCATCTGCCTTTGCAGGTATACGGGCGGGATTAAAGTCATACAGTCCTGAAAATTTAGTTCTTTTTCGCTTTTTAACTGCTTCAATAATTTTATTAGCTTATGCTATAATTACCCGCATGCCTTTACCTGAAAAAAGAGACCTGCCAGCTATATTATTTATGGGTTTTATAGGAATAACTGTTTATCATCTCACTCTAACCTATGGAGAATTAAAAGTTACTGCTGGTTCTGCCAGTCTATTAATTGCCTCTGCTCCCATTTTTACAGCCATTTTAGCAATAATTATTTTGAAAGAAAAGGTTAAGGTCTGGGGCTGGATAGGAATTCTAATCAGTTTTTTGGGAGTAAGTTTAGTTGCCTGGGGAGAAGGTAAAGGAATCAGATTTGAACCAGCAGCTTTTTTAATTGTATTAGCAGCAATCAGTACGAGTTTGTATTTTGTTTTACAAAAACCTTTTTTAAAAAAATATTCACCTTTAAAATTTGCCTCTTATACAATCTGGAGCGGGACTTTTTTTCAAATATTTTTCTCTCAAGGTTTATTCCAGAGTATTAAAAATGCACCGATTGAAGCAACTCTAGCGGTTATTTATCTGGGCATTTTCCCAGCTACCTTAGCCTATGTTACCTGGGCGTATGTCCTATCCAGGATTCCATCTTCTTTAGCAGCCAGCTATCTTTATTTATCTCCGATATTGGCTATATTAATCGCCTGGATATGGTTGGGAGAAGTACCTTATTTTTTATCACTGATAGGAGGATCTCTTACTCTGATTGGGGTTATAATTGTGAATATTTGGGGGAAATAAGGGTTTTGTTATTATTTTATTCAATTCCCAAATTCATGAATCTGTGATCACTCGCTAGTAATTAATAAAGAATATTTAGTTGAGTCAACCTGATTATAGTCATAAAGTTCTACAATCTCTCCTTTAGCAGTATGATTATCACTGGTAGTAAGTGAAATATAAATTTCATCATTACCTTCTACCTCACTTTCCAATTCAATCAGATAGGCAGTAGGAGGATTCATATTAATGGTTATACTATTGGAATCTATTTCTACCCAATCTTCATCATATACCGTTAAGGTATAGGTCAGATTAACATTGTTATTCCAGGCTTCATAAAAAGGTTTCTGTATTACCGCAGCTAATTTTACCTTTTCCATACCTCCCTCTACAGGAAGCAGATAGAATCTGGCTTCCTTCAAGAAAATATCGCTGGTAATAAATTGGTCTACCTCTATTTCTTCAGCGTTTTCAAAAGTATTTCCACCTTTTAATTTCTGAACTTCATGCTGTTCAAATACAGATTCATCTACTTCTTCTACTGATTCTCCGCTAACTTTCACCTTTAAAGTATAGGGAGATGGATCTATCACACCCCAATCATAAGGAGGTTTAGGATAACCTTCTTCGGTGTGGTTATTGGAAGCTGAAACTCCAATATAAACCCACCCAGTCTCATCAGCAACCCAGTTTGTCTTAAATGTACACAGTTCTTCGGTGTTCCCTTGAACCGTCTTACTTGCAGAAGCTACTTCTTCAAAGTTTTTATTTAATAGTTGAACATAAAAGGTCTGATTAATAATATTATTATGTGCTTCATAGGGTGATTTCTTTACTAACATTACCGCTTTAATATCCTGACCCTTATAAACTTTAGTCTTATAGAACTTTAATTCGTGTAAAAATATACCATCTTTATAATCTTCGGATTGAACTTCCGGTGCTTCAGCTATCCATGGTGAAGCTTTGACATCCTTGCCGCTGGCTTCATATCCTTCGAAAGTCCGTTTTTTAATCTCTTCCAGAGATTGCTTTAATTGATCCGCATCTTTTGCATCATAATAAGCACCATTGGTCGCCAAAGCAATTGCTTCTAACTGCTCTCTGGTTTCCGCATCTACATCAAATCCGATACTGTATATTTTTATATTATATCCCTGAGCCATTAATTGTTTTGCCACCGCTACCGGATCACCACCACAGGTTTCCTTTCCATCACTGACCAGCACAATCATATTATTGTTTTCTGCACCAGAGGGAAAATCCTGACTGGTTAACTCTAATGAATAGGCAATCGGGGTAAAACCAGCAGCTATAGCAGCCATAACTTTTTGTTTGATTAAATCTGCATCAATTGGTGTTATGGGAGCAGCTAATTCAGAATCAAGACAACCCTTCTCTTTAGACATCGAAGGGTCATAGCCGGCTCCGTAAATCCTTAAACCAACATTTGCGTCGCTTCTTTCGGCGGCAATATTTTCAATCAATCCACATAATACTCTTTTGGCAGCATCTATTTTTAGCTCACCACCAGCTAATTTCTCATTCATACTGTTGGATGCATCTAAAATATACTCGAGGCATAAATTTGATTCTGCAAAACAAATATTTGCAATTATAAGAACTATTGAAATAATCAGTAAAATAGTTAGTTTACTTTTCATATTATTATATCCTCCTTAATTTGTTTCTCATTTCCTATCACTAATATATTTTCACTGGTAATTAAATTAATTACTGATATTTTTATTTTTTTACATTTATCACTCCTTCCCTTTAAAAAATTTCCAATATTTTCAATTAATTTCCCTTTAGCTTCTTAAAAATAAAAATTAAGCCGGTAACCTAGCTATCATGACTACTCTACAGGAAGTTTTAGATCTATGGCTTTGCGTCCTACCCTTTAGGGTAGTTTGCCTTTATCATGCTTTTAAAAAATTCTTATTCTTTTTTAAAATAACTCTACTAATGATAATATTCCCTAAAACAGTGAATTTTAGACTACCTGATTTATACTTTCAATTTTTATTTCTAAATGTATGTCTAAAATCTTGAATTTTTAGTCTTACTAATAATTTTTTAAGATGCGCCCCTATTTTTTCTTTGTTTTTCTATTACACAATACATACCCTTCCCTGCTCTTATTGGCACGAAACACTGATTACAAGAGATACAAGTAGCTCTTTCAGTATTACCTGACTGCCAACGCTTAATCAGATCTGGTTCCCTAATTAAAGGACGAGATAGTGAAATATAATCTGCTAGCTCCTTTTCTACCAATTCCTTAACTACCTCGTAAGAGCGGATTCCCCCCACCAGGATTAAGGGAACAG
>Ga0209610_1000335_pt1 | contig 24526 bp, 24 predicted proteins | sample LakKivw275mmetaG_FD_184137 | JGI IMG/M metagenome (GOLD analysis project Ga0209610, IMG submission 184137) | Anoxic lake water microbial communities from Lake Kivu, Rwanda to study Microbial Dark Matter (Phase II) - Lake Kivu water 275m metaG... | ecosystem: Environmental > Aquatic > Freshwater...
GCCATACGGCAGTTGCAACTTTCCTTAGAGATAGACCCCAAGTTTCATGCCACCTACTACAACCTTGGCCTGGCCTATCTAAAGCTGGGGGAAAAAGAAAAGGCCGCGGAGCATTTCGAGACTTCTTTGCTCCTCGACCCTGCATGCGTAGAGTGTGCTCAACAGTTGGAGTCGCTGGATATTACGAGATGACCAAGAAGATCCTCATTCTTATGTCCGACACCGGCGGCGGCCACCGCAGCACGGCGGAGGCCATCGCCGAGGGGCTGGAGCACGTCAGGCCAGGCGAGTTCGACGTGCAGCTTTTCGATTTCATCGCCGACGGCACCCCCTTCCCCCTGAATCGCGGCGGCCGACTGTACCGACCCGCCGTGGACTACGGCAGAGCTCTGTGGGGGTGGTTCTGGCGCATGAGCGACCACCCCAGGCGGATGGCGGTCTTGTTGAGCCTGTTCATACCCTGGGCCAGAGGTAGGCTGGTGCAACTGCTCCACCGCACAAGGCCGCAGGCTGTTGTCTCCGTTCACCCCCTGAGCAATCACCTAGCCGTGCAGTCCACGAGAAGGCTAAACCATCCCATCCCCGTGATCACCGTCGTCACCGACCTGATGCGAACTCACGTCTCCTGGTTCTGCCCCAGGGTAGAGATGTGCATTGTCCCAAACCATCTGGCCCGTCAAAAAGCCCTGGCCTGTGGCTTGTCCTCTGAAAAGATCAAGGTAGTGGGCCTGCCAGTAAGCTTGAAGTTTGAACAGCTGAAGGCAGAAAAAAGCGAACACAAGGAGGAGTTGGGCTTGAGGCCCAACCTGCCAGCCGTGCTTCTGGTAGGAGGCGGCGAAGGGATGGGCAAGGTCTTCCGAATTGCCAGAACGGTCGCCGAGGCAAATCTCCCAGCCCAGCTCCTGATCGCCACCGGTCGCAACACATCGCTGAGGCAACGACTGGAAAGAATGGACTGGAAGATCCCAACCAAGGTCTTCGGCTTTGTGGACAACATGCCAGAGTTGATGGCCGCCTGTGAGGTTATCGTCACCAAGGCTGGTCCGGGCACCATCAGCGAGGCCATTGCCTGCGGACTCCCCATGATCATCAGCGGGGCCATCCCCTACCAGGAGGACCTCAACGTGGCCTACGTGGTGGACAACCGCGTGGGGCAGTTGGCCGAACAGCCGAGGGAGATAGTCAGCCTCTTACAGAAATGGCTGCAACTAGGAAACGATGAGCTGAGGCAAATGGCCGAGAACGCTCGCCGCCTGGCAAAACCAGAAGCAACTCTGAACGTTGCCCGTTTGATCGCTGCTTTTTGTTAGGTGAGGAAAGCGCGGGAAACGATGCAATGATCGAAATAGAAGAAGCGCGTCAGCTTTATACCGACTCCGATACAGCTCATGGCTTCGACCACGTGTTGCGGGTGCTGGCCCTGGCAGAGCGCATCGGCCAGGCCGAAGGGGCCGATATGGAAATCGTGCGGGCAGCAGTGCTCCTGCACGACGTGGCTCGAGCCGAGGAGGAACGCAGCGGGGTCTGCCATGCCAAAGCGGGAGCCGCGCGGGCCCGCCAGATCCTGGCCGTCCACTCTGCCGACAAGGTCGAAGCCGTGGCCCAGGCTATCGCCTCCCACCGCTTCCGGGATGAAGTCGTCCCCCAGACGCTGGAAGCCAAAGTCCTCTACGACGCCGATAAACTCGATGCCATCGGCGCCATCGGCGTCGCCCGGGCCTATGCCCTGGCTGGGAAACAAGGACAGCGCCTGTGGACAGACCTTCCCACGGCCTCCCTCTCCAAGTCCCCGCCCACAGATTACACACCGGTGCACGAGTTCGCCTTCAAGCTGTCCCGGCTCAAGGAATCCCTCTTCACCACCACAGCCCGCCACATAGCCAACGAGCGACACCGTTACCTGGTTGAGTTCTTCGCCCGCCTGGAGGAGGAAATCCGAGGAGAACGCTAGCCATAGAACCATGTTCGAGATCTGTGTGGGCCGATGAATTCGGTTAAAACCAGTTGAAAACTTTAAGGTTTTTGCGGGTAAGATTTTAAGGTTTTCCTACGGTTTTCGCTTGCTTGCTGGGGCGAAAGCCAGTATAATATGGGCAGTGCAACTCCTGGCGTGGGGACGCAGGAGCCTAGTTGAAGAAGGCGAGGCCACTCCTCCGAGCCTCCGGGGGCCTCGCCTTCTCCCTCCGCTTCCAAGTCCTCGCCTGGCCTGCTGATCCCTTGGGGGAAGTGAAGAGATGGCAGAGATAAACAAGAAAGACGAAGTGCTAGACGAGAAGCTAACTTTACTCAATGCCAGAGAGGCCGCGCAATACCTGCGGGTGAGCCTGTTCACTTTGAGCAGGATAGAGAGAGGGGGGGGGATCGTTCCCTTCCGCACCCCCGGCGGCCATCGCAGATACAGCCTGAGGATGTTGCACGAGTATCTGGAAAACAGTCGTGATTCCTGGGACCACGAGGGCGGTGGCATACAACACCGAGCAAGAGCAACCAGTTCTGAGAATGTCGAGAGTGCCAAGCTAGAGCTAGTTCAAACCTAGACCACTCCATCCTACAAATGACCGCCGTCCAGAATATTATCCTATGGAAACACCGAGCATAGCCGAGGTTAACAGCAAGCCTCGGCTATTTTCTTGAAACTGGATAGGTTTACCCTTTTGTGGTATAATTAGCAGGGCACTTTCCAGGCCCTACCTGACTCGGAGAACACGGTTCTGGAACAGAGAACTGGTAGTAGCTCCCGCCAAAAGAGAGTTGAGCATCAAAGGTGATCTGGAGGACGAGCAATGCTGAGGCGAGTCAGAGACCAGAGTGCAAGCGCAAACCATGAGAAAGAGCGCGAACAGATGGTCCAGACTCAGTTGGCCCGCCGGGGCATCAGGGATAAACGAGTACTGGATGCCATGTGCCAGGTGCCTCGTCACCTGTTTATCCCGGAGGACATGCGTGGCCTGGCCTACAGCGACGGGCCGCTACCGATCGGGCATGGACAGACCATCTCCCAACCCTACATCGTAGCCTTGATGACCGAACTTCTCGAGCTCACTGGGCAAGAGAAGGTACTGGAAATCGGCACAGGGTCCGGTTACCAGGCCGCCATCCTGAGCCGCCTGGCCAGTCAGGTATACACCATAGAGCGACACGCCGCCCTGGCCCGACAAGCTGAGAGAGTCCTCGCCCAACTGGGCTACGATAACGTGATAGTCACAGTAAGCGATGGCACGCTGGGCTGGCCAGAACACTCCCCTTACGAAGCTATCATGGTCACCGCCGCCGCCCCAGACGTCCCTCAGCCATTGCTGGACCAGTTGGCCGATGGCGGGCGGCTGGTGACCCCAGTAGGCACTCGGTGGTCTCAATCATTGGTGAAGGTGAAGCGCCAGGGGGGATTGCTGATGAGAGAACAACTGACCCCTGTCGCTTTTGTGCCTCTAGTGGGGAGACACGGTTGGAGAGAGTAGATAATCTTTTTGTGCAAAAATGCTTGACATATTGGTGATATTGTGTTATAATACTACTGAGAGGAAATGCGACTGGTAACCGTTCAGGTGGATGGTAGGGGCAAGCCGTCAACGTGCCAGGCACTTGCGAATAGCCGAGCGATTGAGCGACCCCACTTGGCTTGGAAGCACTGTAGCCCTCAAGAAGCCTGTGGAAGTGCCTGGCACGTGAACGCTTACTGCGACTGAGACCCTTGAAGCCAAGGAATCTCCGGGCCCCTATTGGTCGCATTTTTTGGTATGTGGGCCTCTCAAGCCCTGGCCGAAGGGGCGAGAAGGATGATGAGATTTAACCTGGCCAGACTGCTGGAAGAGCCAACCGGCTCGAAGGCGAGGTTCGACATAGACGAACCCCAGCAGCAATTGGCAGAAGATCTGTTCGTAGATTTCGTTCGGGGAAGCATCGAATTTATACGCACCAACAGAGGCATCCTCGCCGAAGGACAGTTGCATAGCCAGGTACAACTAGAGTGTGCTCGCTGCCTGACGGCCTTTTCTCAGCCGATTGATTCCCATCTGGAGGCCCAATTCGGCGTGCCCCCTATCAAACCCCACGAGGGCCTGACATTCCCCATCGGAGTAAACGGTATCCTGGACCTTAGAGAAGCCCTGAGAGAACAGATCCTGCTGGATCTGCCCATGCGGCCAGTTTGTCGTCCGGACTGCCGTGGGTTATGCATCGAGTGCGGGAAGAACCTGAACGATGGCCCTTGCGACTGCCTGACGGATAGCGTTGACCCCCGGCTGGTAGGACTCAAAGAGCTATATAGTCAGTGATGGAGACTGAAAGGTGCACACATACCCAGAAAGAGAAATAGACATGGTGGCAGAGCTTCTGGAGAAGGGCGAGATTCAGGGATACCTGACCTTCGACGATGTACTGGAAGCCTTTCCGGAAGCAGAGGAGAACGTAGACCAACTGGAGGAGATATTTATCTACTTTCAAGATGCAGGTATAGACATCCACGATGACGAGAGAGAAGGGACAACCAAGAAAGAGGTAAGGAGAGAAAGAGAAGAAGAAGAAGAAAGATTGGCCGAAAAAGAACTCCTCGATTTGAGTGGCATCGCCAGTGATGACTCTATCGGGCTGTATCTAAAAGAGATGGCCCGAGTGCCCCTCTTGTCCATTCAAGAAGAAATAAGGCTGGCTAAGCTACTGGAAAAAGGACAACTGGCTCAACGACGGCTGAGCAAGGATGGCCAATCTCCAGAGGAGCGAAGAAGACTAGAGCAAGCCATTGCCGAGGGCAGAGCAGCTCGAGAGCACCTCATCAAGGCCAATACCCGGCTGGTGGTCAGCATAGCCAAAAAATACATGGGACGAGGGGTACCGTTCCTTGACCTGATCCAGGAAGGCAATCTGGGGCTGATGAAGGCCGTGGAGAAGTTTGATTATCAGCGGGGTTATAGATTCAGCACCTACGCTACTTGGTGGATTCGCCAAACCATCACCCGGGCCATTGCCGATCAGGGACGCACCATCCGTGTCCCTGTCCACATGAATGATCGCATCAGGCGGCTGTACAAAGCAGCCAGACACCTTGAGCAACAGCACGGCCGCAAGCCCACCCCTGAGGAGATAGCCGAGGAATTAGATATAGAGCCGCGTAAGGTGCAATGGATGCTCAAAGTATCGTGGCGTCCTCTCTCCCTGGAAAAGCCCATAAGCGAGGAAGAGGATAACGAACTGGGCAGCTTCATAGAGGACGATCTTACCCCCACCCCCACTCAGAGTGTCTATGAGCACCTGTTGAAAGAGAAAATGGAAGATGTCTTGGCCACTCTTACCCCCCGCGAGGCTCGCATCTTGCGCCTGCGTTTTGGCTTGCTGGATGGCAGAAGCTACACTCTTGAAGAAGTCGGCCAAAAGTTTGGCCTGACGCGGGAACGCATTCGCCAGATCGAGGGCAAGGCCCTGCGCCGCCTGCGCCACCCCCGGCGCAGCCGCCAACTGAAAGAATATCTTGTCTAGGCAAATTGCGCTGCCCCTGTAGCTCAGTGGAAAGAGCAGAGGTTTCCTAAACCTTGTGTCGGGGGTTCGACTCCCTCCAGGGGCGCCTCTTGTCCAAGATAGCAGCTTCACGGGAGCCCCTCTGAATCAACTAAGAGAGGCTCCCTTTTTCTTCTCCATTCATCTGTGTCAACTTAAGCTCTGAGCCCCGTCCCCGGGGCGGCCCGGGGACGGGCCTTTGAGCCTTAAGTTGACACGAATGCTTCTCCTTTGCTTTTTGTGCCCTTTGCGGCTAGAATCAAGAGCGGAGCAGACCATGGCCAAAGAGACCATTCTGGTAGTGGATGACGAGAAACACATTGTCGAGTTGGCTAAACTCTACCTGCAGAAAGAAGGCTATCGGGTGGAAGATGCTTATGACGGGATAGAGGCTTTGGCTAAGATCAGATCTCAGCGGCCAGCTCTGGTTGTCCTCGACCTGATGTTGCCCGAAATGGATGGCTGGGAGGTATGCCGACAAATCCGAGGGGAATCCGACATTCCCATCATTATGCTGACTGCCCGCGGTGACGATGTGGACAAGATCGTGGGCCTGGAGATAGGAGCCGACGACTACCTGACCAAGCCCTTTAATCCCCGTGAGTTGGTGGCCCGCATACGCGCTGTGCTACGCCGCTACGAGAAAGCTGCCCAACCAGAGCAGGTCATCAAGATCGGCCAGGTAATCATAGATCCCCAGCGGCGTGAAGTCACCGTGAGAGACAAGACCGTTGAATTGCGGACTAAGGAGTTTGACCTTCTCCTGACCCTGGCTCAGCACAAAGGCATTGTCCTCAGTCGGGATCAGCTCCTGGATCTGGTTTGGGGCTACGACTTCTACGGCCAGACACGCACTGTAGACGTGCATATCGCCCACCTCAGAGACAAGCTGGCAGACAGTGATCTGGTGATTGATACCGTGTGGGGAATAGGATACAAATTGGTGGCTGACTAAACACGGAGATGCCCAAGGTGCTCACTAGCCTGCAATCGAGACTGATCGCCTCGTATATCTTGATCATTGTAATTTGCCTGACTCTCATTAGCCTGGCCTCGATTCTTCTATTGGGCCGCCTTCAGGCCAGGCTGGTTTTCTCAGGTCTGACTGACGCCGCCGTGCCTACTGCCCTGCGGGTGTACACTCTCCTGGAGCGCGGCCTGTCGCCTGCCGGAATCGCCGACCTCCTGAAGGAGCAAGCTGAGAAGCAAGAAGTCCGCATCCTCCTCCTCACACCTGGAGGACGAGTCCTGGCCGACACCAAGGACAATTGGACCGGAAAACAGGCCCATGTTGACCTGACCAAAATCCCTAAAGATGCCAGGACGCCTTACCCCTATATCTCCGGCCGCATAACTCCCCCCGATGGCGACACACAACTCTATGTAGCCCTATCGGCAACGCCTTCCCGGCTTGCTGCCGAAGACAGCGAAAGCCAACAGCCAGTGTTTGTGGCTCTCCTGGCCTCTCCGCGTCGCGGCTTTCGAGCGGTCCTAAAAGACATCGCCTCACACTTCCTCCAGGCAGGCCTGGTGGCTCTGGCTATCTCGATCATCCTGGCCTTGCTCATTGCCCGCTCCATCGCCAAACCTCTGCAGCGCATCACGGCAGCCACGGAGGAAATCGCCCGCGGCAATTACGACCAAACTTTGACCATCACCTCCCCCAATGAAATCGGTCGTCTGGCCACCAGCTTCAATACCATGGTCCACGAAGTGAAGGCCTCTCGTCAGGCTCAACGAGACTTTGTGGCCAACGTGTCCCACGAACTCAAGACACCCCTGACCTCCATCCAGGGGTTCTCGCAGGCCATCCTGGATGGCACCGCCGAGGACGAGATCAATCGCCACCGGGCGGTTCAGATCATCAGCAGCGAGGCCAATCGCATGTCTCGCCTCGTGGAAGAGTTGTTGGACCTGGCGCGCATCGAGTCGGGGCAAATTAAGATGATGCGCGAGCCCGTGGACCTGGTCCAGGTATTGGAAACATGCATCGAGAAATACACACTACGATCCCAGGAGAGCAATGTGACGCTAACCCTGGACATCCCCGTCCTGCCACTCGTAACCGGCGACAAGGATCGGTTAGCCCAGGTGTTCACTAACCTGCTGGATAATGCCCTCAAACATACACCTCCAACAGGCAAAGTAACTGTCAAGGCAAGGGAAATACGCACCGGAATGATCAAAAAGGCAACGCTAGTTCCGGCTGTAGAGATTACGGTGACTGACACAGGGATCGGTATACCTCCGGAGGACGTGGAACACATCTTCGAGCGATTCTATCAGGTAAACAAGTCGAGATCAGGCCAAAACAGAGGAATAGGGTTGGGTCTGACCATTACTAAACAAATCGTCGAGGCTCATCAAGGAACAATCAAGGTTGAAAGCGTAAGAGACCTGGGAACAAGATTTACTGTTGTGTTGCCAACTGAACAGTTTGGTTATTGACTTGTTCAACAATAATAGCATATAGTATTAGTAGTCGTAGTAGGGCTTGTGGAGAAGTGAACATTGTGAGGTCTTGACGGAACGGACCTAACTGTTGCGGAGGTGGGAGAGGCAAATACTACCTGTGGACGAAGGCGTCCAATCATTGTCAAGCAGAGATGTGGATAACACTGGGGATAAAATCGGTGTCACAAATAAGCCAAATTGATAAGAATTGAACTGAAAAATGGATATTGCTACAAGATGTTGAAGAGACGATATGGTTTACTCCAACATCTTGGGTCTGGAGGGGGTGGAACAGTCAATCGAATTATCCCCAAAGCACCCTTGTTATTCACAGATAAATAGGTAGTTATCCACAGGGCCTATATGAACTCTGGCAGTCACAGCCTGTACCACAACGTATTGTTGGCTCGATATATCACCACCACAAATGACTAAAAGCTGACCCCTACACCTAGAATTCAATCAAACTGTTGCCACAACATGTAGGCAACTGGCAAATTCAGGCGTTATCCACAGGTAGTTCAGGAAAGCAACAAGGGAGATGAACTAGCTACATATTGTCCATCTCCCTTGTTGACCTTCGTCGCGGGCACGAACCTACCGGGTGCCGTTGTTATAAAGCTTGCTCTTGATGGTGACTATTTCGCGGCGCAGCGTCTCATCTCTTTCTATTTCATCACTGATCTTGTTGGCCCCGTGTAGCACAGTGGTATGGTCACGGTCTCCCAGGGCCTTCCCTATTTGAGGCAGAGAAGCTTCCGTCTCCTGGCGTGCCAGGTACATCGCAATGTGACGCGGCCTGACTACCTTTTGGCTGCGGTTTGGCCCCTTGAGGTCTTCAATTGCCAGGGAGTAAAAATCGGCCACTGCTTGAACCACGGCCTCTGGCGTACATTCTGCACGGTTGATGAGAATGCCTTGCAGAGCGAGGGCAGCCAACTCAACTGTCAGGGGCTGTCCTTCTGACATTGCCTCGGCCACTACTCGGTTCAGAGCCCCCTCCAGCTCCCGTACGTTACTCATGAACTTGTGAGCGATGTACTCGATGACCTGGTCAGGGATGGGTATGGACAGCGATTCTCGTTTGGTGCGCAGGATGGCGATGCGGGTTTCCAGATCTGGCGGTTGGATGTCGGCTATGAGTCCGCCCTCGAAACGGGAACACAGGCGTTCTTCCAGGGTGGGGATGGCCTTTGGATGCCGATCGCTGGAGATAACGACTTGCTTGTTGGCAGAGTGCAGGGCGTTGAAAGTGTGGAAGAACTCCTCCTGAGTGCTTTCCTTGCCGGCGATGAAGTGAATGTCATCCAGCAGCAGCACATCCATCGTCCGGTATTTGTTTCTGAACTCTTCGGTGCTATGGTTGCGGATGGAATTGATGAGGTCGTTGGTGAACTTCTCAGAGGTGGCATAGAGCACCCGGTGAGATTTTTCCTGGCAGGCGTGGCCTATGGCGTGCATCAGGTGGGTCTTGCCCAATCCTGCTCCTCCATAGAGGAAAAGGGGGTTGTAAGCCCTGGCCGGATTTTCAGCCGCAGCCAGAGCCGCAGCGTGAGCCAGGCGGTTGCTGGGGCCGATGACAAAGGTCAAGAAGGTGTATTTTGCGTTCAGCATCATCCCAGCGGGGGGCTTGGCGGTCGTTTCACGTTGGGTGGCTGATGATTCCATCAGGGGTAGTGGGGACTCCTCTTCCAGAGGGTCGGCGTTTAGCACGAATCTTGCTTCCACAGTGCGCCCTGCGATTCTGGCCAGCGTACGCTTGATGATGGGCAGCAGGCGGTTTTCAAGCCAGTCTTTGGCATAGGCATTGTGTACCCCGACGATGAGGGCGCCGTCCTCATAAGAGATGGCCCTGGTGTTCTTGAGCCACGTGTCGAAGGTCGGTTTGGTCATTTGCAGTTGCAGTTCACCCAATGCTGCTTGCCAGATCTGATCGGCATTCATACCGTTTGTGTTACCCTTTCGCTAACCATGATTGGCTGACCACGTCGCCCGTGGGTGGCTTCGGTCGAGGGCTATGGCAGGGTTATTGTACCAGAATTCTGTTTTTCTGACAAAGGATTTTGTGGCTCTAACCTTAAAGTCTACAATGTTTTAAGAAACCTTATGTTCAAACGGTGGCAGTGCCAGGCTTGCTTCTATTGAGATAATCGTGTAAAATATGTTGGGGGGGAAGGTCTGCTCATTATAGCTACGATGGGAGGCGAGCATGGGTGTCCTCAGAGTGTCGGCGAGGTCAAGGTCAACAGCAGTGGCGGGAGCGATTGCCGGAACAGTTCGAGAAAGCGGGCGAGCTGAGGCTCAGGCGATTGGCGCGGGAGCGGTGAACCAAATGGTCAAAGCTATGGCCATAGCCAGGGGATTTCTTGCTCTGGACGGGATAGACGTGATCTGTATCCCCACCTTCACCGAGGTGGAAATCGGGGGCCAGGAACGCACGGCCGTGAAACTGATCGTGGAGCCCCGATGATCAGCCGGGTTGACCTGCATCTGCACAGTACTGCATCCGACGGTCGCTTTTCTCCCTCGGAACTGGTGGCCATGGCGCTGGAGCGCGGTCTCCTGGCTATCGCCATCACCGATCACGACACGACGGCGGGCATTGACGAGGCTCTAGAGGCAGCCAGGGGCACAAGGCTTGAACTCATTCCTGGAGTAGAGATTAGCTGCGACGTTCCCGGTCAGGAAGTACATCTGCTTGGCTATTACATTGACCATCATGACCCGCATCTGGAGGGGAAGTTAAGCGACTTTCGCCAGGCCCGTTTGCAGCGTGCCAGGGGGATGGTGCGCAAACTGGCATCTCTGGGGTTGCCATTGGAGTGGGAGACGGTGGCTGAGCTGGCAGGGGACGGCTCCGTTGGGAGGCCTCACATCGCTCAGGCCATGGTCAGGAAGGGCTACGTGGCCTCCCCCGACGAGGCTTTCGACCTGTACATTGGGCGCAATGGCCCTGCCTACGTGGAGCGCTACAAGCTCAACCCTGTAGACGCTGTGTCTCTGATCAAGCAGGCCCGGGGGCTGCCTGTGCTGGCCCATCCCCTCCAGGTGACGCACTTTCTGCCCTCTTTGATAGAGCAGGGACTGGTGGGCCTGGAGGTGTATTACAATGGCTATTCTCCTGAGGTTATACGGGAGTTGGCCAGTTTGGGTCGCAAATACGACTTGATACTTACAGGGGGGAGCGATTTCCACGGCTCAGGGGTGCTGGATGGCGTTGAGATGGGAGGCGTCAGCGTGCCTTTGGAGTCAGTGGAACGTCTGCGGGCGCTGGCCAGGATAAGGGCCTAGCTGTGGCGCTATTTCCTTTTCGCGGCTCTGCTATCTTTGATGTTTTCGGCCGCAATCTCGACGATCACCTCGCTTTCTAGTTCCACACTGACTGTTTCTTTGAGGGCGTTGACGGCGGTGACTCGGCCCGGGCCATAATCGGTGTTTACCCTTTCGCCGATCTTGGGCAGCTTCTTCTTGACCGCCGCGTAAACCTCGTTTTCGTAGGTCAGGCAGCAGAGCAGACGCCCGCACAGGCCCGATATCTCCGTCGGGCCGAGAGGTAGATCCTGCTCTTTGGCCATTTTTATGGAGACAGGGCTGAACTCGCTGAGGAAGGAAACGCAGCAGAGGGGACGCCCGCAACGGCCCAACCCGCCTACCAGTTTGGCTTCATCGCGCACCCCGACCTGTCTCAACTCGATCTTGGTGTTGAAAGTCTGGGCCAGGTCTCGTACCAGATCCCGAAAGTCCACCCGGTTTTCGGCTGTGAAGTAGAAAACCAGATGGCTGCCATCGAAGTTGTACTCGGCCTTGACAATCTTCATCGGCAAACCGTACTCCGCTACCTTTTCCTGGCCTATCTCCAGGGCCTGGGGCTCAAGGCAGCGGTAATGCTCCATCTGTACCAGGTCCCAAGGCTCGGCTCGGCGAATGACGCCTTTCAGTTTGCTGACTGCTTGGTCCTCCGCCATCTCCTTCGGGGCTATGGCTACCTCTCCGACTTCACAGCCTCGCGCCGTTTCCACGATAACGCGGTCTCCAGCTTTCAAATCCTCGAAACCAGCAGGGTCGAAATAGTAGATTTTGCTTACCGGCCTGAAGCGAATCCCCACGATTTTTGGCATCTGTCTTCCTCTTGTGAGAATTATCCTGCCATCAGTTGCTGGGCAGGCTCAGTAACAATACTTCCAGGGCCAGGCGAGTATTGGCGTGGTGTTCCATTTGCCAGATAGTGGTTCGTAGCGTCTCTACGAAGCCCCGCACCTGGTCTAAGCTGCACCGCTGGGCCTGGGCCTTCAGCGTGTGCTCCCGATCTATGTTGGTGATCCCCGCCGAGCTTCCACTGGCTACCAGAAGCAAGTCTCGCCACCAACCGAGCCATAGATGGAGCAACTCTTGGGCTGCTGCGGGGTCATGGCTGAGTTGGTCGGCATACTCCAGGCGCTCTACCCGCCCTTGATCCAGTAGGGCCAGCAGGTCGTCAAGGCGCTTCTCGCGTTGCTGCAAGGTGGCGTCGCTTTGACTGGCCGTCACTGCCCAGCCCATCCGGCCGCCAGAGAGCCGGGCCAGGAGCTGGGCTGGTTCGACGTCCACCCCCCACCGCTCGTGCAGGGCTTCTTGTACCGTCTTGGTGGCTAGAGGCCGCAGGTTGAGCACCTGGCAGCGAGAGACGATGGTCGGCAGCAACACTTCGGCTTCGCTGGCCGTGAGTATCAGGACGACGTGAGGCGGGGGTTCCTCAAGGGTTTTGAGCAGACAGTTGGCGGCTTCAGCGGTAGCTTGCTCCATCTGCCGAATGATATAGACCTTCCAGCGGCCCTCCAGGGGGGAAAGGGCCGCCTCACGGCGCAGCGCCCGCATCTGGTCTATCTTGATGGTGCCGCCTTCTCCCTCGACGACCTGGACGTCGGGGTGATTGCCGTGGGCGATCTTGATGCAGGCCAGGCATTGGCCACACGGCTTATCCTCGTCGAGGCAGTTCAGCGCCTGGGCGAAGTTAAGGGCCAGGGATGTCTTGCCTATCTGAGGCGGGCCTGTAAGAAGGTAGGCGTGGGCCACTCGCTCTCTAGCCAGAGCACGTCTCAACAGATCCACAGCCCACTCGTGACCTACCACTTGCCACATAGTGCTCCCCAAACAAATTACTTCACCGATATTGTACCATAAATCACCTTTCATTCCAAATGGCTGCAATGTTCAATTTGCATTTTGGGGCACATGTGGTATAATCTTAACAAATGGGCGGTTAGCTCAGTTGGCCAGAGTGCCACGTTGACATCGTGGAGGTCACTGGTTCGAGTCCAGTACCGCCCACTACTGTGTCAAATAAATCTTGAGATGGCAAAGGCACATCCGGATGGAGATAGGCCCATAGCCTATGTAATGATGAAGAAAGTGCCTCAGGTTAAAACGATGATGGTCACCGTTCCTGAGATAAAGATTGCAAGAAGGGGAGAATAGCAAGCCTGGAAGGATGTCGTTGGGATAGGCGTGTTTGAGGTTGAGATCAAGGTGCGAAATTGGCAGAACCGTTTTCTGCCTGAAGAGGAGCGAGGGGAAGATATTGTTTGCAATGCGTTGGTAGACTCCGGCGCAGTCCAGTTGTCCTTGCCAGCCCAGTTGGTCGAGAGGCTTAAGCTGATGGAATTAGGCCAAATCCGAGTGCACACGGCAGACAGTGCCGAGCACGACTATCGGGTTATGGGCATCGCAGAAGTCGAAGTCCAGGGACGGTCTACTCGTGTACAAGTCATTGAGCTTCCTCGGGGAGCAAGACCGCTACTTGGAGCCATCCCCCTGGAGGAAATGGATTGGCACATCTCGCCAGTGGAAAAGAAGCTGGTTCCCAACCCCAGATCACCTGACAGGCCATCATTACCGTTGTGTTAGAGGTAAACAACATTAACTAAAAGCGATGACCAGGACGAGTACTTGAGGGTAGGGCTTCAGGGAGGAGGGGCCGCGACTGCAAGCCCCTCTAGCACCGAGCTCAAGGAAAACCACCTGCGAGCTGGGCTCCGGAAAGGCTGACCTGACCGAGTATGGAGCTACGGAGGCACTCCGTTAACGGCAAGATGAGGACAGCGGGTTAGAGAAATGAGCGGATTTCTCTGTCGTCAAATTCGTTTGTTTCCGAATTCGCTGTTGAAGTTGGGTGGAACCGCGTGAGTGAAACCTCTCGCCCCAAGGGCGAGAGGTTTTGTGTTGGAGGACAGGCCCAAAAAGATGATAAGGAGGGACTTACCATGTCTGAGCAGAATAATTTAGATGCCTTGCGCCACTCCACATCCCACGTCATGGCCGAGGCGGTGCTTGCGATGTTTCCCGAAGCCAAGCTGGCCATCGGGCCGCCCATCGAGGATGGCTTCTACTACGACTTCGACTTGCCCAGGTCCTTAACCCCGGAGGACCTGGGGGAGATCGAGTCTCGCATGAGGGAGAGCATTGAGGCCCACAAGCCCTTTGTGCGCCGCGAGGTGTCCCGAGAAGAGGCAGAGAAACTCTTCGCCGGTCAGCCCTACAAGCTGGAGCTCATCCAGGATATGAAGGAGGGAGAGGTTATCTCCATCTACTCCCACGATGGCTTCACCGATCTCTGCAAGGGGCCGCACGTGGACAACACGGGCCAGATCAACCCCGTTGCCTTCAAGCTGCTGAACATCGCCGGAGCCTACTGGCGGGGCGACGAGCGGCGGCCCATGCTCCAGCGCATCTACGGCACGGTCTGGCCGACCGCGGAGGAACTGCAGGCTTACCTTCATAAGCGGGAGGAAATCGAGAAGCGCGATCACCGTAAGCTGGGCCGCGAATTGGACCTCTTCAGCATCCACGAGGAGAGCGGCGCGGGCCTGATCCACTGGCATCCCAAGGCGGGGCGTATTCGCACCATCATCGAGGACTTCTGGCGGCAGGAGCATTACAAGGCCGGGTATGACATCGTCTACTCACCTCACATCGGCAAGGCGTCGCTGTGGCAGACCAGTGGGCACCTGAATTTCTACCGCGAAAACATGTACTCGCCCATGGATATCGAGGGGCAGGAGTATTTCATCAAGCCCATGAACTGCCCCTTCCACATCATGATCTACAAGACCAGGACGCGCAGCTACCGCGAACTTCCCCTTCGTTTGGCGGAGCTGGGCACGGTCTACCGCTACGAGCGGAGCGGTGTCTTGCACGGGTTGATGCGGGTGCGAGGCTTTACCCAGGACGACGCCCACATCATCTGCACGCCGGACCAGATCGAGGATGAGATCCTGGGTGTGCTGGATCTGACCTCACATATCCTGGGATCGTTCGGCTTTCAGGACTACGAAATCGCACTCTCGGTGCGCGACCCGGAGCGCAAGGAGAAATATATCGGTGATGACGCCATGTGGGAGGCAGCAGAAGGGTCGTTGGTCAAGGCGCTGGAGCAGAAAGGGTTGTCTCATAAGCGGATGGAGGGCGAAGCGGTGTTCTACGGACCCAAGATTGACATCCACATCAAGGATGCCCTGGGCCGTCTGTGGCAGTGCACCACCATTCAGTTCGACTTCAACGTGCCAGAGCGATTTGACATGACCTACGTAGGCCCGGATGGACAAGAGCGTCGCCCCTACATGGTTCACCGCACGCTCCTGGGCTCCATGGAGCGCTTCTTCGGCGTCCTCATCGAGCACTATAGCGGCGCCTTCCCGGTGTGGCTGGCCCCGGTCCAGGCTCGCCTCATCCCCATCGCTGACCGCCACAACAGCTACGCCTACAAAGTGCGAGACGAGCTGAAGGCAGCAGGCTTGCGGGTGGAGGTGGACGATTCGGCTGAGCGCATGCAGGCCAAGATCCGTCAAGCTCAACTGGAGAAGATACCCTACATGCTGGTGGTGGGAGACCGGGAAGCGGCTGAGGGGGCGGTGTCTTTGCGTTTGCGCACTGAGGAGGATCTGGGGCCAAAGTCGGTGGCCGATTTTGTCAAGATGGCCCAGGCGGCCATCGCTGAGAAGCGCGACCTTTAGGTGAGGGGAGTGCAGGCGCAAGCCTGATGGCGGACTTGCGTCTGCACTCCTTCCGTAAAGTCTGTTTTTGCCTCTTATGGGTAGATGCCCCGCAACATAGTAGCGGTAGCCACGCGGTCAATGGCCAGGATGTAGGCGGCGATACGCATGTTGACCTCCCGCCTCTGGGAGATGGCCAGCACATCCTCAAATGCCTTGACCATGATCTTCTCCAGGTTCTTGTTGACCTCGTCCTCGCTCCAGAAGAAGTTCTGCAGGCCCTGTACCCACTCGAAATAGGATACTGTCACCCCGCCGGCGTTGGCCAGGATATCGGGGACGACGAAGGCGCCCTTGTCGAAGAGGACATCGTCCGCTTCGGGCGTGGTGGGGCCATTGGCTCCCTCGGCGATGATGCGGGCCTTCACACGATCGGCGTTTGCCTGGGTGATCTCGTTCTCCAGGGCGGCTGGCACGAGCACCTCGCAGTCCAGTTCCAGCAGTTCCTTGTTCGTGACCGTATCGGTGCCCGGATAGCCGACTACGGTGCCGGTCTCCCTCTTGTGACACATCACGTCTTCTACGTTCAATCCTTTTGGATTGTAGATGCCCCCTCGGGTGTCGCTGGCGGCGATGACGGTGCAGCCCAATTCCTGCAACAGTTGGGCGCCGATGGCCCCCACGTTGCCGAAGCCTTGCACAGCCACCCGTGTTCCCTCGATAGGCATGCCCAGGTACTTAAGCGCCTCGCGAGTGGTGAACATCACCCCTCGCCCGGTGGCCTCTTTACGGCCCAGGCTGCCGCCGATCTCCACGGGCTTGCCTGTGACCACCGCCGGCACGGAATAGCCTTTGGTCATGCTGTAGGTATCCATGATCCAGGCCATGGTCTGGGCATCGGTGTTGACATCGGGAGCTGGGATGTCAGACTCAGGGCCGATGAACATGATGATCTCGCTGGTGAAGCGCCGCGTCAGACGTTCCAGTTCCCGCTCCGACATCACCTTGGGGTTGCAGACCACGCCGCCCTTGGCCCCACCGTAGGGGATGTTCACCACGGCGCACTTCCAGGTCATCCACATGGCCAGGGCGCGCACCTCGTCCAGGGTCACGTCCGGATGGTAGCGGATACCACCTTTGGCCGGCCCGCGGGACAGGTTGTGCTGCACGCGGTGGCCGGTGAAGATCTGGATGCTGCCATCGTCCATCTTCACCGGGAAATTGACGGTCACCTCCCGCTTGGGAACCCGCAGTTTGGCCTTGATGCCCGCTTTGAGATCGAGGTACCTGGCCGCGTTGTCGAATTGCCGCTGCGCCATCTCATAGGGATTTTCTGACATGTTTAACCTCCTCGGTTATATTTTTGAGAAACAAAAAAGCGCCCGGGGCGCTCGTCACAGATTTCCTGGGAACGCCCTTGTTCCTCTGAGTTTGTCTAATTGTACACAAAAAGCCTCAAAAATCAAACCCGGCTCAACTTCTTCTTCAACAGTTCATTAACCAGACGGGGGTTGGCCTGGCCGCGAGTGATTTTCATCACCTGGCCGACGAGGAAGCGCAGCACGGGCTCCTTGCCCCCCAGGTACTCCGCCACCGGGCCGGGGTTCTCCGCTATGACCTGCTCGACGATGCGCGAGAGCTCTCCGGTGTCGCTGATCTGACCCAGGCCCTTCTCCTGGACGATCTGAGCTGCAGGACGACCCGTCTGGAACATCTCGCCAAAAACTTCCTTGGCTATGCTGATGCTGATGGCGCCCTTCTCCACCAGGGCCAACAGTTCCACAAGATGTTCCGGCTGCACTTTCACCACTTCGATATCGGTGCCGGTATCCTTCAGCAGCCGGAATAATTCTCCTGTAACCCAGTTGGTAATGACCTTGGCGCTGATCTCTCCTTGTACCTTGTCCCTTGTCCCTAACCCCTTCTTCACACAGGATTCAAAATAGTCAGCCACCGGCTTCTCTGCCGTCAGTACATCGGCATCATAGTGGGACAGCCCATACTGTTCCACGAAGCGGTCCCGCCTGGCGTCGGGCAGCTCAGGTAGTCTCTCCCTGATCCCCTCCACCCATTCCCGGCTGATGACGAGCGGAGGGAGGTCCGGCTCGGGGAAGTAGCGGTAGTCGTGGGCGTATTCCTTGCTGCGCTGGACCACCGTGACTCCCCTGGCCTCATCCCAACCCATCGTCACCTGCTCGATGCGTCCCCCGGCCTCCAGGACCTTGGTCTGCCGTTCGATCTCATAGTCCAGGGCCAGCTTCACCGAGTGGAAACTATTGAGGTTCTTCACCTCCACCTTCGTGCCAAGCTCGTTGCTACCCTGGGGGCGCAGGGAGATGTTGGCCTCGCAGCGCATGGCGCCCTCTTCCATGTTGCCGGAGTTCACGCCCAGGTATCTCAGGATGGTGCGCAGCCTGGTTAGATACTGGCGGGCCTCCTCAGGAGTGCGAATGTCGGGCCAACTTACGATCTCCATAAGGGGCACGCCAGCCCGATTGAAGTCCACCAGACTATGCTCGCCCGTATGGAACAGCTTGGCCGTGTCCTCCTCCAGGTGCACCCGCTCGATGCCAATGCGCTTAGCTTCCCCGCCGATCTCGATCTCCAGCCATCCATCGCGGGAGAGAGGCAAGTCGTACTGGGAGATCTGGTATCCCTTGGGCAGGTCAGGGTAGAAATAGTTCTTGCGGTCGAATTTGGAGAACTCAGGGATCTGGCAATTGAGGGCCAGGGCGGTCATAGCGGTGTACTCTACGGCCTTCTGGTTGATGACCGGCAGCACGCCCGGCATCCCCAGGCAAACAGGACAGACGTGGGTATTGGGCTCCGCCGCCGCATAATCGGCGCTGCAGCGACAGAACATCTTGGACTTGGTCAACAGTTGGGCGTGAACTTCAATGCCGATAACGGCTTCGTATTCCACAGTGTCTTCGTCTTCCTGGCCTCAGTGGGAAGAGTGTTGCCGTGCTGCCTCGAACAGGATAACGCTGGCAGCCACGGCAGCGTTCAGGGACTCCGCTCCGCCGTGCATGGGGATAGTGATAGTGGCTGTGGCCAGCTCCCTCGCCTCTCCGCTGGCCCCGTAAGCCTCGCCGCCGATGATCAGGGCCGAGGGCCGGGTCCAATCCACCTCGTAGTAAGCTTGCTGGCCTTGCACATCGGCCAACAGGATCTGAACCCCGGCCAGGGCGTTGCCGATTTCCGGCCAACTCAGGGCCTCAATGGGCAGCCAAAAGTGGGCGCCCATGGCTCCCCGCACCACTTTGGGATTGTAGGGGTCCACCGTTTTCGGGGCCAAGATGACCCGCTCCACTCCGGCAGCGTTGGCCGAGCGAAAGATGGCGCCTAAGTTGCCCGGATCGCGCAAACGGTCCACGACCAGGCTCAGCGAGGGATGAGAAGGTGAGACCAGTCCAACGAAGGGCACTATGGCCAATATGCCCTGAGGAGAGACGGTATCGGCCATAGCCTTCATTACCATCTCGCTCACGACGAAAGTGGGGCAGCCGCTTCTCTGCATCTCTACCAGCAGGTCCCGGCCGCCTGGAGTGGCATCCAGCTCTTCGTTATAGAAGAGAAGAGCGGGCACGATTCCCGCTCTGAACGCCTCCTCTACCAAACGGACTCCTTCGATGACAAAGCGTCTCTCACGATAACGAACCGCTCGCCTGTAGAGGGAGCGGACGTATTTGACCTTCTCGTTGGTAATGCTAGTGATCACGATGATTCATCAGTATTCGATGAATTCCTCACGAAAGCCTGAAAGGTCTAATCTCTCCTTTTTGGGGTCGGTCTTTATGTTCCAGCGCTGCATCTCCACCGCCCCAAAAAGCATGTCTATCTCCTCATCTTGCTCGTCGAGCCCCAATTCTTCCACTACGAGACCCCAGCAAAACAGTCTTTTGCCTTGCAGTTCTCCATAGATAAAACAGGCTTCATGGATGCTCCTTGTTTCGCCTCCAATTCCAACAGTAAACGGCTCTGGCAGTCGGTTAATGGACAGCCCCCTTGCTGCCTTCTTGGTTATGTAATTGTGTACTGCTCCTGTGTCGAACAGCGCGTGCAAAGACTTACTATCGGAGCTAATGGTATCGTATATCCTTCCCATCCTCGTCCGCTACCCCCCGACCCTTCAACTACGCTCAGGTCAGGCCTCCGCCTTGGCTACCTCGACCAAGCGGGCGAAAGCATCGGCATCCTCGACGGCCATCTCGGCCAGGACCTTGCGGTCGAGTTCCACGCCCGCTTGCCTGAGCCCGTGCATGAAGCGGTTGTATGATAGCCCACCCTGTCGGGCCGCAGCATTGATGCGAGCGATCCAAAGCCTTCGCATGTCACGCCTGCGATTGCGGCGGTCGCGATAGGCGTATCGCAGCGATGTCAGCATGGCCTCATTGGCGCGACGGAATAGGGCGTGCTTGGTCCCCCATTGGCCCTTGGTCAACTTCAGCACTTTCTTATGACGCCGCCGAGTCCTTGGTCCTCCCTTAACCCTTGGCAACTTTCAGACCCCTCCTTTTACTAACGGCTTTTCTTGAGATATGGCACCAGATTGTTGGGCAAATTGCCAATTTGCCCTACTAACGGCTTTTCTTGAGATATGGCACCAGATTGTTGGGCAATTTGCCAAATTGCCCTACTAACGGCTTTTCTTGAGATATGGCACCAGATTGTTGGGCAATTTGCCAAATTGCCCTACTAACGGCTTTTCTTGAGATATGGCACCAGCCTCTTAATACGCTTGATGTCTCCTCGCGTGATGACTTCGTGCATCTCGTCGAGCATGCGCTTGGCGCGCTTCGACTTCCTGCGGCGCAAGTGGCTTTTGCCTCCTTTGGTGCGCAAAAGCTTGCCGCCGCCACTGTACTTAAATCTCTTGGCTGTAACCTTGTGGGTTTTGATCTTAGGCAACGGACTCCCTCCTTTTCTACTTAGGGCTCAGGATCATCAGCATGCTGCGACCCTCCATACGAGGCTCTTGCTCCATGCTGGAAATGTCCCCCAGGTCGTTTGCTACTCTGTTCAGCATCTCCCGTGCGATCTCGGGATAACTGATCTCGCGCCCACGAAAATTGATCCGGACTTTGACTTTGTTCCCGTCGTTGAGGAAACGACGTGCGTCCCTGACTTTGAAAGCCACGTCGTGCTCACCGGTCTTGGGACGCAGGCGAATCTCTTTGACCTCCGCCTTCTGAGCTTTCCTGGCCTTTCTCTCCCTCTTGGCCTGCTCATACAGGTATTTGCCGTAATCCATCATGCGGCAAACAGGAGGGTCAGCATTAGGAGCTACCTCGACCAGGTCCAGGTCACGAGCCCTGGTAGCCTGCAAAGCATCTCGGAGCGGCATGATCCCCGCCTGTTGACCGTTCTCGTCAATCAGCCGAACCTCTTTGGCCCTGATACCCTCGTTGACGCGATGTTTTCTTGCGCTGATACTCTCACCTCACGGATTAGTCTAGTGGTCTGGTGGTCCGATGGTCTGGTGGTCAATTGGTCCAAGGTGAGACAGGATTCTGGAACAATCAACCAACCGCCCAAGAATATAACACATTTGGGCCAAGAAGTCAAATCAACCACCGCGACCGTCATGGGTATCGTCCCTACCCCTATGCGCCAATCGCGATACGCTCACGGATCCGAGTGCGCCGGACTATCCTTTTGCAGAGCGTTATGGTATAATCATAGCCGCAAAACTGTAGGGCAAATTGCCAATTTGCCCTACACGGCGTCAGGAAGACCAGGGGGATTCTGCCGGGACGCCGACCAACTGACGCAGGGCAATGGAGAAACAGTTCAAGCTACACCTAACCGATATGGCCCACGGCGGCAATGCCTTGGGGCGACACGGGGGCAAGGTGATCTTCGTGCCTTACGCCATGCCAGGCGAGGAGGCTTTGGTGGAGATCGTCGAGGACAAGGGGCGCTACGCTCAAGCGCAGTTCGTCGAAATCTTAGCGTCCTCACCTCACAGAGTTGATCCCCCATGTCCCCATTTCGGCCCCGGAAAGTGCGGCGGATGTCAGTGGCAGCACATCGCCTATCCGGCCCAACTAGAGTTCAAGGCCGCGGTAGTTGGCGATCAACTGGCCCGCCTCGGCCGCCTTCCAGAGGTCACAGTGAGGCCAACCATCCCCAGCGCCTCGCCCTGGCACTACCGTAACCACGTCCAGTTCACGATTGACGATGACGGCCGGCTGGGCTTCGTGGCCACCGATGGCCACCGAGTGGAGCCCATTAAGGTTTGCTACTTGTTGCATCCCCTCCTGGACGAACTCTTTGCCGCCCTCGATCTGGAGATGCCGGGGCTGGCGCGGCTCTCGTTGCGAGCCGGCGTCAACACCGGCCATCAGATGATCATCTTCGAGACCCACGACGACTTGCCGCCGGCCCTGGAGAGCGACTTGCCTGTGTCCTGTGTCCTGCTCCTCTCCGACGGCACCCCTGCTAACCTGATCGGCAACAACTACCTCACCGAGGAGGTAGCCGGGCGAATATTCCGCATCTCGGCCCCCAGCTTCTTTCAGGTCAACACCGCTGCTGCCGAGGAATTGGTTCGGGTGGTTAGCGAGTACCTGGCCCCGGCGGGGGACGAAGTGCTGCTGGACGCCTACTGTGGCGTGGGGACCTTCGGCCTGAGCCTGGCTGGCAAAGTGGGTCAGGTGATTGGCGTGGAGGAAGCCACAAGTGCTGTAGAGGATGCCTTCCTGAACGCCGCAGAGCTGCCCAACGTGGAGCTCATCAAGGGGAGCGTGGAGACATTTTTGCCCCAATTGGATAGGCGGATTGACCTGGCTGTATTAGATCCACCCCGTCAGGGGTGCAAGCCAGAAGCGTTGGCGGCCTTAATTGAGCTAGCCCCTCGCCGCCTCGTCTACGTCTCCTGCGACCCCGCCACCCTATCCCGCGACGCCCGCCGGCTGGCTGAGGGGGGCTATCAACTGGTGGAAGTGCAGCCTGTGGACATGTTTCCCCAGACTTATCACATCGAAAGCGTGGCGCTGTTTGGAATCAGGGACTAGTCCCTTGTCCCTAATCCCTATCTCCGTCCTCGTCGTTTTTGAGATCGCGCTCCGCCGCGGTAGCTGGGGGCGATGATGGCGAAGACGGTGCAGCGGGAGAAGTCCAAAATGCGCGAACTGAGGCGGGGGTTCGTCCTCTCGAGTTCCTCCACCGACTCCTGCATGGTGATTACGGTGGGCAATCGAGCGCTGTAGCGGTGATTGAAAAGCTGAAAGAGTTTCTCCTGAGCCCAGGTCGTAGCGCTCTGGGTGCCCAGGTCGTCGAGGATCAGGAAGGGGGCATTGCGCACTTCCTCGAAGCGCTGATCGTACGAAACCAGACTCTGGGGGCTGAAAGTGGCTCGCAGGTGGTCGAGAAGATCGGGTACCACGACAAAGAGCGCCGCATGGCCCTGGTTCACCCGATAGTTGGCAATGGCCGCCGCGAGGTGGGTTTTGCCGCAGCCATAAGGCCCAGTGAACACCAGCCAATCGGCTGGGTTTTCGGCGTATCCCCTGGCAATGTCGAAGGCTCGCTTCAGGTTCTCGTGTTCCTCACGAGGGAGTTCCTGGGCCCGTAGGTCGAAGGTGTCGAAGGTCTTGTCGCTGTGGAGGGAGAGGCTGGAAAGTTCCGACTGATCCTGGCTCACCCCGCTGCGGCGAAAATCGGGAGCCAGGATGGTGACAATCTCCGACAAGTCGGGGTCTACCAGCCGCGACCGAAGTCGCAGGTCAATTTCCTCCAGCTCGCGATTGGTGGTGACGACGGTGGGCAGCCGGGCATTATAACGATAATTCAGTATCTGGTAGAGTTTCTCCTGGGCCCAAGGGGTGGCGCTCTGGGTGCCCAGATCGTCGAGGATCAGCAGGGGGGCATTGCGCACTTCCTCGAATCGCTCATCAAAGGAGACCGTGCTGGCGGGAGCAAAGGCGGCCCGCAGATGGTCGAGGAGATCCGGCGTCACCACAAACAGAACAGGCTGACCGTTAGCAATGCGGTGATTGGCTATGGCCGCTGCCAGGTGGGTTTTCCCACAGCCATACCCCCCCTTGAGAATTAGCCACCCTGTGGCTCCCTGAGCAAACTGTTTGGCTCGCTCGTAGGCTCGCCTGAGATTCTCTCGCTTCTCGGCATTGAGCCCGACGCCCTCCGGCCTAAAGCTCTCAAAGGTCATGCGAGCCAACTCGCCCAACTGGCTCAAGTCCCACAAGTCCATCAGGCGTTTTGCTGTCAACTCCTCGACCTTACACTGGCAGGGATACAGCTTGCCGAAATCGGGATGATCAAAGGGCACATCCTTAACCAGATAGCCTGCTCCTTTGCAAATAGAACAAACTCTATCAGTCCTAAGTCCTGGACCCTTTGAAGTTTGAAGCTTGAAGTTAGAAGTTTGAAGTTCTTCAGTGTTCGATGTACTCGGCATACTTCCCTTCGATGTATCTACGGCGATCCTTTTCAGGACCTTTCCCCGCCTGGTCACTGTCTTTCCCCTCGGTTGCCCAGCGTTCCAGAATGCTGCACACGTAACGCCAGCGGCGAACGTTGTGCTCCACAGCGATCCTGAAGGCCTCTTCGATCCAGTCGGCGGGGTAGGTTTTCTCGGCCTCGCGGAGCTC
>Ga0209610_1000340_pt1 | contig 24409 bp, 18 predicted proteins | sample LakKivw275mmetaG_FD_184137 | JGI IMG/M metagenome (GOLD analysis project Ga0209610, IMG submission 184137) | Anoxic lake water microbial communities from Lake Kivu, Rwanda to study Microbial Dark Matter (Phase II) - Lake Kivu water 275m metaG... | ecosystem: Environmental > Aquatic > Freshwater...
AAAAGGGCCACTCCGAAATACCTGCTTCTACGCATACATGCCTCCTTGGATATTGTGCATCCGCTCTGCTGTAGTCACAGCTATTGTGACTTCCTTCGTTGTCCCTGATGATAGCACTCGTTGTCTGTCTGTCAAGTGCCCGTCCGCTCGCTTCTCGAAGCGAGCATGCCGAACGCGACGCCGGGAAAGCCGACGTCCAACTCTGAACCTCTCTTCCCCGGTCGGGATTGCACGTGCTGCCCTTTGGTTCATCTGTCTGTCACTGCCCATGAGCTATTCTCTCACCTGACTCGACCTCGTGGTTCGGGCCGCGCGGTACGCTGTTGGCGGCCTGGGCATCAAGGCGGGTGAAGTGTCCGCCAAGGGTCGCCGGCGTTGGCACACGGCTCAAGACCTCGGAACCGCTGTCAGTAGCGGCGCTCTTGAGCAGACGCTGCCAGTGAGTCTCTCGCAGGCGCTGCCCTGCTGCTGCGGAGTCAAGCGGGTGCGATGCCAGCGGGTGCGATGCCAGCCAGTCTTGTCTCAGCTTGGCCGCCCATCCCACATCGGTCGCGGCCAATTGTGCGAACGAGTATGGCGGGTCAGCGTGTGGCGTTGCGTTCTCCATGAACCCGACGAAGCCGCCGACAAGCAGGCCGAAGGCCACACCGCACGAGAACAGGGCGGAGTGGTAGCCGACCTGTACCCAGTCCAGGCGCCTGACGAGGTTGCGGACCCGACTGCTTATCGAACTCCTTCTCTGACCGGACCATCGCCAGCCCGCGATCCCGATACCGCGCGGTGCGGCGACGGGCAGTGCGGCTGAGCTGTTTGAGAAGACGGTCATACTGCAGGACGGACGGACGCGGTCACGTACCATTGCGACCTCCGATTCGGTTAGAACCCATACGGACCGGTGTCGAGATTGTGGTTGCGGCGGCGCCCCTCGCGCCTCCGCTCTCGACGCCCTCGTTGGGGTGACTTTGTCTCTCCGGGTTCCTGATGTCAAATAGAGCCGTGGGACCTTGTCAGAGGCGAGCGGGCGGTTATCGACTCTGAAACGCCTGCGGGAGGTGCTGTCTGAGGATAGGTTGAGGTCAAGGTCGAGGTCGAGGTTGAGGTTGAGGACCAGGGATTAGACACTTCCCATATTTCTTGAAATCTTGACGTGAGTTCAGCAGTAAAGGGCAACACTTGGGAGGCATGATCGACTTGTATCCGCTACATCGTCTCGACACGCCGGCTTCCGGTCGGTGAAGAAGGCGGTGGTGTCGAGGCAGGGGAGGAGAGGTTGAGGTCGAGGTTAAGGTTAAGGTAGAGGCGGAAGTCCTGGGGCGTTCAGCCGTGCTGGTTGACCGGTGACGAAAAAGGGCTAGATTGAGCCGTGGTCGGCAGGTTTCTGTTCCGCTGGCGCGGCAGCATCGGTGTGCTTGCGTTCGGTCTTGTGTTCTGGCTGGCGAGGCCGACATTCGGGTCGTGCCTGCTCGGGCTTCCCTTTTTGCTGGCGGGTCTCGCGGTCAGGTTCTGGGCGTCGGGTTATATCGGCATCGAGGGCAGGGTGAGGGAGATTGGAGGAAAGAGAGAAGAGGGAGGAGGGAGGAAGGAGGAGGTAGGCGGAAGGAGCGAGGAGAGAGGAAGGAGGAGGGAGGAGATGGGGCGAAGCAAGAAGCTAGAGGCTAGAGGCGAGAGGGCAGAGGTGTGGGACCGGACAGTTCAGAATCCAGAATCCAGAAACCAGAGGGCAGAATTGCCGAAGGCGGGCGGTGGGAGGAGAGAAGGTCGAAGCAAGAAGCTAGAGGCTAGAGGCGAGAGCACAGAGCATGAGGACAATGAGGCGGGGACCTCGGAGAAGTCAGAAGCCAAAAGCCAAGAGCCAAAAGCCAAGACTGCGGGTCGGAGGATTGTGAGCGGGCCGTATCGGATGCTCAGACACCCGTTGTATATCGGGAACTTCCTGTTGGTGGCAGGGATGCTCGTTGCGTTGCGGCCGGCGGGATGGTTGAGTGCGGCTGTGGCGGCGGGGTTCATAGCGGAGTACGCACTCATCATCGTTGCAGAGGAGAAGGACTTGGCGGAAGGACGAAGCGAGAAGCTAGAAGCGAGAAGCGAGAGTGCAGAGCAGGCGGACGAGGAGGGTGCAGCAGGCGGGAAGTCAGAAGCCAAGAGCCATAAGCCAAAAGCCAAAACCTCGGATGGCGGGAGTCGGGAGTCCATGGTCCAACGTCCAGAGTCATTCCTCCTCCGCCGAGCCTTGGTTGAGTGGCGGACGTGGGCGGTGACGGGGGTGGCGTGGGGGCTGGCGGTGCTGAAGACGTTCATCGCAACGTAGACGAAAATGGGGACAGTCCCTCAGAGCGCGAGGACGCGCGGTACAGTCCCCATTTTCGCAATTCCTCAGCGGAATTGGTTCATGTCCCGCGGCCGGGGGAGGATTTCGAACTCGGCGGTTGCCGACGCGCGGTCGACCGGATGCGATGGGTCGGCGAGGTCTCTCACCCGGCTGACGAGGAGGTAGGGACCCGGGTTGAGGTCCATCGTATGGATGCGCTCGACCGCGACGCCGGTCGGGCCGATCCCGGTGATGTAGCGTCGGGCGACCGGCAGGACTGCTTTCTCGCGCGTCTCGCGTTGTATCAGTTCATAACTCACCTCGGCGTTGTGGTGTCCGGTTGAGTCCTCGTCGAGGTGGTAGATTTCGTATAGCGCGTAGAAGGACTGGCCGCTGCGTACGCGCGACACGACGAGCGGGACTGCGCGTGCCCAGTCCCCGCGGTCGAATTGCGCGCCCTGCGATGTTGAATCGATGAGCGAGTAGAAGAGGACGTCGGAGACCGGTTGGTTGCGGCGTGAGTAGTCGATCAAGTTGAGTTCCCGGGATATCCGCGAGGCAGATTGGTCGTCGGCGGCCACGGCAGTGACGGTGAAGGTGTAGATGTCGGCTGGCAGGGTGAGAACTTCGCGACCGACCGCCAGGTCAACCACACTCGTGTCGAGCGGCACGGGGCCGCCATAGAGGGATGAGCGGTGTACGGACGCGCCCTTGCCACGAGGCATGATGTCGAGCGAGATGCTGACGGGTCGCGTGCCTTTTTCGGCCGGGAGCACCTGCGGAGGGATTCCGAACGCGAGTTCGACTTCGACCGAATCGCCATGCTGGTCGAGCCGGCCGAGCGACAGTTCGAGGCCGAGCGGCCGGGCATCGTTCGGGAACCGGGCCGGCGGTCGTTCGCGCTCCAGCAGCTCAAGTTCGGGCATCCTGGCTCCCGGGCCGTACCGGCTCTGGCCGACGAGCTTGAACGCAGTGCCGGAGCGCACGAAGTCGAACTGGCGACCCAGGGAATCGTAAGACCAGATCTCCGCCGGATTGACGAACGTGCGGGTTGTCTCGGTTTCGACGACCTTGGGTTCGTACTGTTCGCGATGGGCCGGGCCGTAGCGGATGTAGGTGAGCACGCGGTCGTCGTTCAGGAGGTCGATGGCACCGAAGTAGGCGCGGGCTTGGACGGCGCGGTTGCAGTAGAAGGCAGAGGGAGAAGGGAAGAGGGAGGAGGGAGGAGTCGGGAGCGCAGGCGGGTTCGTCCAGAACCAGGCGAGGTAGTCGGCACGGTTCTTCGGGCTGCCCGCCGTCGCGTACTGCTGCGCGGCGTCGTGCGAGAACGCCGCGAGGACAAGATAGTTGAGTTTGTCGTCATCCGAGAGCGAGTCGGCGGGGGTGAGGTGACGGACCTGGGAGCAGTTGAGGGCGAGGACAATGCAGAATGCAGATGTCAGAGGGCAGAATGCAGAATGCGGACTGCTGCCGCACTGAGACGACATCGGTAGTCGGCTAGTCGCTGAGCATCGGGAGGGTGACGCCTTTGGTGTGGGCGACGGCGATTGCCTCGTCGTAGCCGGCGTCGGCGTGGCGGGCGATACCGGTGCCGGGATCGTTTAAGAGTACGCGCTTCAGCCTTTCGTCCATCTCAGGCGTGCCGTCGCAGACGATGACCTGTCCGGCGTGGATTGAGTAGCCGATGCCGACGCCGCCGCCGTGGTGGATGGAAACCCAGGAAGCGCCCGAGGCGACGTTCAGCATAGCATTGAGCAGGGGCCAGTCGGCAATGGCGTCCGAGCCGTCCTTCATCGCTTCGGTCTCGCGGTTCGGCGACGCTACCGAGCCGGTATCGAGGTGGTCACGGCCGACGACGATTGGCGCGCTGATGCGCCCCTCACGTACGGCGAGATTGAACGCGAGCCCGGCTTTGTCGCGTTCGCCGTAGCCGAGCCAGCAGATACGGCTGGGCAGGCCCTGGAAAGGTATCTCGGCCCCGGCCCGCCTTATCCAGTTGACCAGCGCGGTGTTGTCGGGGAAGAGGTCGCAGACGATCCGGTCGGTCTCGGCGATGTCCTTCGGGTCGCCGGAGAGCGCGGCCCAGCGGAACGGGCCCTTGCCCTCGCAGAAGAGCGGGCGGATGTAGGCCGGGACGAAGCCGGGGTACTTCCAAGAGGAAAGGGATCCAGGGATCAAGGGATCGAGGGATCGAGTGGCCGGAGTCCGGATTTCGGATTCGGGGAGGAAGCCACCTTCGACCGCTTTGCCGCGCAGGTTGTTACCGTAGTCGAACGTGACCGCGCCCATGGACTGGAGCCTGAGCATCAAGCGGACGTGCTCGGCCATGGTGCGGAAGGATGCCTGTTTGTACGCGGCCGGATTCGACCGGCGTAGCTCAACTGCACTCTCGAACGCCATTCCGTTCGGGACGTACCCGTTCAGTTCGTCGTGAGCTGAGGTCTGGTCGGTGAGCAGGTCGGGAACGACCTTGCGTTCGACCATGCGGGTGAGGAGGTCAACGACGTTTCCGGTCCAGGCGATGCTCGTCGCCTGCTTGAGTGTCCTGGCGTCAATGGCCCGGTCAATGGCAGTGTCGAGGTCGAGGATGTTCTTGTCGAGGTAGCGGGGCTTCTTGCTGGCAAGGCGCCGGGCCACCCGGGACGGGTCGACCTCGGCGCCGAGATAGGTCGCACCGGCCATGGTTGCGGCGAGCGGTTGGGCGCCGCTCATGCCGCCGAGCCCGCCTGAGACCACCAGCCTGCCGCTCAAGTCGGGTGTACCGAAGTGCTTTCGGGACGCGGCGACGAAGGTCTCGTGGGTTCCCTGCAGGATTCCCTGCGTGCCGATGTAGATCCATGAACCGGCGGTCATCTGGCCATACATGATGAGGCCCGCGGCCTCGAGTTCGTCGAAGTAGGGCTTGGTGGCCCAGTGCGGGACAAGGTTGGAGTTGGCAATCAGCACGCGTGGGGCATGAGGCCAGGTGCGGAACACAGCGACTGGCTTGCCGGACTGGACCAGGAGAGTCTCATCGTCTTCAAGCGTCCTGAGCGTGCGAACGATCGCATGGAAGCAGTCCCAGTTGCGGGCGGCCCGGCCGGTGCCGCCATAGACGATGAGTTGTTCGGGTTTCTCCGCGACCTCCGGGTCGAGGTTGTTCATCAGCATTCGAAGCGCGGCCTCCTGGTGCCAGCCTTTGCAGGTGAGAGCGGTGCCGCGCGGGGCTCTAACCGGAACGTATTGTGTGTGGTTCATCGCGTTGGGTCTCCTTGGTCAGATTAGCCGCCGGTGCCCCGATGTCAATCGGCGGGCTTGAACATTGACGGGCAAGCCGGTATTATCAGGCGTTGATATCCGTGCTGCTTCTGTGTCTGGCCGGGCAGCTCCACACCGGCGACACCCTTGAGGCGGTAAGGTTCGAGGGGATGCACGCGTTCGGGCGCAAGGCACTGGCGGTCATGGTCGCGGCGAAGCCAAACAAGCCGTCCAACGAGATCCAGCTCAACAATGACATCGCCACTATCGAGGGATTCTACCACAGCCAGGGCTTCCACGCCGTCGAGGTCGAACGCGAGGTCACGCGCGGAAGGCGCCGGCCGGTAGTCACTTTCCACATCACCGAGGGTTCGCGCACGAGGGTCAATGCCATAGCCATCTCGGGCAATGCCACGGTCGGAACCGACCGGCTGCTCAGGCAGCTTTCGGTCAAGCCGGGGCGTTTCTTCTCTCTGGGGGAGTTCCTTCAGAGCGCGGAGGCACTCCGCACGTACTATCTCAATTCCGGCTACCCGTTTGTCCAGGTGCAGGTGGATACTACCCGCAACGACACGCTGGTCACGCTTACGTTCGAGATAAGCGAGGGCCAGTTGTGCCTTATCAGCCGCGTGCTGCTGCGCGGCAACAAGACCGTGACGACGCGAGTCGCGCTGCGGGCCTCGGAGGTGAAGCCGGGCGAGCGGTTCAGCCAGCAGCATCTGCGCCAGGCACAGCGCCGGCTCTACGCCACCAAGCTCTTCTCCCGCGTCACCTACTACGTAATTGCAGACAGCAGCGTCGGTCCCGATTCGATCAAACGGGAGGTGGCAAACAGCGTCACGGTCCGATTCGACGTCGTGGAGCAGGCGTACCGGGGCGTCGGAATCGGCGGCGGTGTCGAGTATCCGCCCCTGCGAGCGATTGTGTCGGCGGAATGGGAGCACGATAACCTCTTCAATCGCGGCCACATCCTGATCATCGGCGGGGAGGCCGGCCCCACCCTCTGGCCGTTCGGGAATTACCGGTTCGCCTTCGATGGTACATACCGGGTGCCTTACCTGATTCTGACGCGTATTGATTTGCAGACCCATCCCTATTTCTCGTACGAGCGGCTTGACACGGCCGTTCATCGGGAGGTTGGCGTTGAGACCGGTATGAGCCGGAGTATCGCGCCTCAGTTCACCGTCGGACTTGCCAACCGGCTGCGGTCGATCGCCGGCGATACGAACGGAGTCACCAATTCCCTGGTGCTGACCGGCAACTACGACTCACGCACGGATATTTTCGATCCCGGCCAGGGGCTGTGGATACAGACGGCAGTCGAGGGCGCCGGCGGGCCGCTCGGCGGTGACAACAGCCTGTACAAGCTGACCGGTGACGTCCGGCTCTATCAGAAGCTCGGTATCATGCCGACGGAGGCGGAGCAGGTCAGCGGCGATTTCGTCGCCGCCGCCCGGGCCATGGCCGGCGTAGTCCGCCCGTACGGCCGGTCGGATTCGGTGCCGTACTACGAGTCTTTCACCCTCGGCGGAGCGAGCAGCATCCGTGGCTACCCCGAACGTTCGATCGGGCCGTACCACCGCCTGACTGTCGACACACTCTACCACTACGGCCCGGTGGTGGCAAACCTGAATCTGGAGCTGCGGTCGCCGTACATTCTGCGTCTGGTCGGCCTGGTCGGGTTCGTCGACGCCGGGAGCGTGGCGACGAGCTTCCGGTCATTCGCCTACGACTACGGTGCAGGGGCCGGCATCCGTCTCAAGACCCCCATCGGGCCGATTCGGCTGGACTGGGGAAAACAGCTCAGGAATCCGCCGCAGGGTGACATCGGGCGCTTCTACGTGGGGATTCTCCATGCATTCTAGCTTCTGGCGGATTCTGGGAGGCGTGCTGATGGCGCTGGCCGCGCCCATCGTCATCGTGCTTGTTCTGGCAGTGCTGATTCTCTCGGTGCCGCCGGTCGGCCGGTATGCCCTCAGCCAGGCCCTGCTGCGGGGCGGGCCCCGGTTTGGGGCGAACATCCGCTTCGGCCGGATCGAGGGCAACATCATGCGGAGCATCACCATCAACGATCTGGCCGCGACGGTCGGAGTTGATTCGCTCAAGATCGGGAAGCTGTCGCTGACGTACGACCCGTGGGCCTCCATCACTCACCGGACCTTCTCGGCATCCTCGGCAGAAGCGTTCGAGCCGCAGCTCTTCATCAGCGCAAAGCGGCCCCAATCGGGGGGTGGCGGGACCGGGCCGCGCCGGTATCCATCGGTCAGCGTCGGCCGGTTGCGGCTGACCAGCGGCAGGGTCTATATCGACACGGTTTTGCGGCTCGACTCGATCGAACTGACGCTGAATCTGGTGTCGGTGCCGCTGCGACTGGACGCACAGGTGTCGAACGTAAGAGCACGCCTTGACCAGGAGCGCGTTTCACTCAAACGCCTGGGCGGCCGGGCTCGTTTGACGCCGGATTCGCTCGTGGTGAGCGAGCTCGTCGCGGCTACCGCCGGTTCTTCGCTGCGGGCCGACCTGAGGATGGCGTTCGACCGGAAAGCCGTCACCGCCCGGATTGAGAGTCTTTCGGTCAGCCTGCCGGAGTTGACCGCGGCGGTCCCGGCCTGGCAGCCGGTTTCACTGCCGGGTCGATTCCGGGCGTCCGGAAATGCGGGGCTGGATGAGAGCCATCGCTCGGGCAGCGTCAGCTATGCCGCCGAGGGACTGGTGCTCCGGGGCATCGACCTGCCGACCGTCAGCGGGAGCCTGGAGCTGAAGGACTCGACGCTCGAGTTGACCATGTCAGGCGCGGACACCGCCCTGGGCAGCGCCGCGGTGTCCGGGCGGCTTGCTCTCCGCAGACTTGACTTCTCCGGCTCGGCGAGACTGTCCGGGCTCCGCCTGGGACGACTCCACTCGGCCCTGCCGGAGGCGAGAGCCGACGCGCTCATCGAAGTCTCGGGCCGCGGGCTCGACTCGGTTTCCGCCAACGTCACGGCGTCCGCCGCCGACCTGGGTATCGAACGGTTGGTCCTGGCCGGCACCTACTCCAGAGACCGCGAGCGGGCCGCGATGGACCGGCTCGAACTGAGCGGGCCGGTCGGGGTCCTTTCCGGGCACGGGCGGTGGCAGAAAGGCAGAATCGAGGCTGACGTCCACATGGAGCGATTCGACCTGGGGTTGTTGTCTCGGCTCGAGTCGTGGCCGATCCGGGGACAGGTTTCCGGCGGTGTCAGCGTGGCGGGGAACGCGGATACGTTCAGCGCCATCGCCGACCTGTCGGTCTCAGACCTTGACGTCGCCGGAGTTCACGTCAAGAGAACCCGCACCAGTTTCTCGGTCGGCGTCGGCCGCGAGTTGTCGGGTCAGTTGCAGGTCGCGGGCGACAGCGGCAGCTACGACGGAACCGCGCTCGACTCGGTCCGGCTGGCCTGGCAGCAGCAGCAGTTCGAACTCGTCGTGTGGCGTCCGGGGATTCGGGTTGCGGCAGACGGCAGTGCCCGGCTGGCGCGGGACGAGATCGGGGTTAACGTCGCTGAGCTCCGAATCGCGTCCGATGATGATACCCTGACCTTCGGCAACGCGCTCCAGTTCAGCCTCCGGCGTGATTCGTTCGTCGTTCAGCTCGCTGCCGCCGGGCTGGCGGGCGGCGACGTGCGCGCGACGATTGCCAGGGCGGCCGGCAGGCCGCCGCTGATTGAGGCGACCGCGAGCCGGGTAGACCTAGCGCGGCTCAGGGTTCTTATGGGCTACGACCGCGTCATGTCCGGTACGGCCAGCCTCAGCATCACCGGCAGCGATTCGTTCGACGTTGCCTTTGATGCCGAACGGCTGAGCATTCCCGACGCCGAAGTGGATCTGAGTCGCGTGCTGGGTGCGGGCCGCGTAAGCCGGACCCGGGTGAGATTCGACCATCTCTGGCTGGTCCGCCAGGACAGCGCGGCAGTGCCGGAGACGAGCGTCGTCACCGGCTGGATCGACTACCAGGCCCATGGCGGCCTCCAGCTCGGAGCCGCCGACCTCCAGGCGAGGTTACGGAACCCCGGGGACTGGGTCGTTTCGTACCTCAGATCGATAATCGAGTTGCGACAGGGCGGTATCTACGGCGACCTGTCGCTCACCGGCAGCCTGACTCAACCGATCCTCGAAGGGCGCGTGCGCATTTCCCGGGCGCGGCTCGGGGTCAGGGCTATCGGCGCGGCCTTCGACCGCGTCAATGCCGAGCTGGTCTTCGACCGCAGCCGGATTACGATCGAGAAACTGAGCGGCCGGTCGGAACACGGTGATGCCCTGGTCAGCGGTTTTGTCGACATCGGGAAGAGGTGGCGGGTCGACTCGCTGCGGTTCCACAGTGAGTTCACCGGTACCACCGTCAACCCGATGTCGGAGGTCTACGGCACGATCGGGGGCAGCCTTGACTTCAACTGGGCTCAGCACAGACCATTTTCGTTTGCCGGAACGATCGACGTCGAGGAAGCGCTGATTACGGTCGGATTCGGCCAGCGGGCCGGATCCGGCACCGGCGAACCGGACACGTCGCTCGTCTACTACGTCCGGGTCAGGGGCGACCGCAACATCTGGCTGCGGAACCAGCTTGCGGATATCGAGCTGGCCTGCGACTTAAACGTCCGCAAGACGACGAGAGAGGTGAACTATTCCGGTGAGCTGACCTCGCGGCAGGGGAGCATTTACTACCTCGACCACACTCTCCGGGTGGATAGTGGTACGGTCCGCTTCGAGAACATCAACACCCTTAATCCGGACCTGTACATCACCGCCGAGATGCCGGTCCGAGCCGCGGTGGCCGAGCAGGGCGCAGAGCCGCCCGAGAAAATAACGGTCACGCTGTCCGGCACGCTTGAGAAGCCGAATCTGGTCTTTCAATCGGTCCCGCCGGTCTGGGACGAAACCGATATCCTCTCTTACCTCGCGCTGAATGCGACTCCCGAACAGATCGCCGCGCCGGAAATGCGGAACAACGTAACCAAGCTGTTGGGCCAGCGCCTGCTCGGCTATTTCCAGAATCAGGTTTCGAAGCGGGCCCGCGGGTTCGTCAATCTCGACTACCTGGAGTTCGAGAGCAGTCTGTTCGACAACAACAAGCAGGCGCGGGTCACGGTCGGGAAGTATGTGGGCAGGAACCTCTATGTGTCTTACACCCAGAATTTCATCGGTCAGATGACTCCATCCTTCCGGGTTGAATACTACATCAACCGCAAGAATGAAATTCTCGCCGAGGGCACTCCCGACGATCAATACCGGACGTCGCTCCGCTATCAATTCCGACTCCGCTACTGATGGGTCGCCTGCCGACGGCTGAAGAGCATCAGCCCGAGTCCGCCACGCGGTTCTGCAACGTCGCGATACCGCACACACGGCTGGCCGAACTGACCTACGAATTCGATTCCGGGCTGCTGCCGAGCCTTGCTCCCGGTTCGTGCGTCCAGGTTCCCTTGCGGGGGAAGAAAGTCAAGGGTCTCGTGCTCGGACTGCCTGACCGCAGTCCGGTCGCGAAGACGCTGGCGGTCGAGAAACTCGTCGAGACAGCGCTGGTTCCGGAGCAACTCCTCCGCCTGCTACGCTGGCTGGGTTCCTATTACTTCGGCCGAATGGGGGAGGTCCTCGGCCTGGCGCTGCCCCGCGGCATCTGCGGCTACGGAATCAGGCGGCGAATGACCGCACCGGGACGAGACCGGTACGGACCTCCGCCCGCTGCCGTTTCCGACCTGCCTCCCCCGGCTTTCGCTTTCGGGCCGTCGTTCGCCGTCTACGTCCATGCGGAATCACCGTGCGACGACGCGGTCGCCGACTTCATCGCTCAAGGGCTCGGTCGCGGTAGTGTTATACTGCTGATGCCGGAGTCCGAGATTGACGACTGGGCCGGCAGGCTGCGTTCGCGGTTCTCGACCGAACCGGTGGTATACGGGGGAGACCAGAAGGCATCTGAGCGGAAGCGCCGCTTCTGGGAACTGCGTTCGACGGAGCACCGGCTGGTCCTTGGCGTCCGTTCGGCAGCGCTTGCCCCGGTAGCCGACCTCGCCGGCATCATCGTGCTCGCCGAGCACGAGCAAGTCTTCAAGGAAGAGCGGCATCCTCGCTTCAACGCGCGTGACGTAGCCATCGCCCGGGCGAGGCTTGCCGGCTGCCCGGTGCTGCTCTGCGACGCGACCCCGTCGGCCGAGACGTGGTTGAACCTGCGCCGCGGCCTCTACCAGGCGGCCCGGAGCACGCCTGATGCTGGCACCCCGTCCTTGGTCGCTGCCGGGCGACTGCCGGATACCATCGTGGTGGACATGAGGAAGCATGAGGACGAGCTGCTGGCGCCGGTGCTCGTCAACGAACTCAGGGAAGCGTATGCCGCCGGCGACTCGGCGGTGCTCTACATCAACCGGCGGGGCCTCAGCCGCTACGTCGCGTGCCGCGACTGCGGAAGCCCGCTTGCCTGCCCGAACTGCGCGGTTTCGTTCGTGCTGTTCGCGGGCGGCGAGCTTCGGTGCCCATACTGCGGAAAGACCGGCCCGGCTCCGGATGCATGTCCCGGCTGCGGAAGCCACGACTTCCGCTTCCGGGTACCGGGGGTGGACCTGGCCGCGCAGGAGGTGTCGCGGCTGGTGCCGGGAGTCAGGGTCGCGGCAATAACGAACGGGCCCGGACATCCGGAAACACCCGGAACCGGGACGTTTGTGGTCGGCACACGCGCACTGCTGAGCCTTTCCTGGCCCGAACGCGTGAGGGTCGTCGCGGCCCTGGCGGTCGATGCCGACCTTTGTCTACCCGACTTCCGGGCACGCGAGCGGACTTTCCAGGTGCTGTCGGCCTTCGCTCGACGCTCCGGCGAGCGCCGGGCGATGCTCGTTCTTCAGACGAGGCGGCCTGATGACCCGGCGGTGCAGTGTGTTGTCACCGGCGACGTGGCCGGTCTCCTCGACGGTGAGCTGAAGTCGCGTGAGGAACTGGGATTTCCACCTTACCGCAGACTCGCGCTGGTTGAGCTCAGCGCCCGTGACCGGGCCGATGCGGAGAGACGCGCTGAATGGTTGTGTCGGAAACTGGCCAGGGCACCGGGCGTGGAGGCACTGGGGCCGGTTCCGGTCCGCGGCCGGGCCGACCGGGTGCAGGTCATGGTCAAGATGGCCCGCAACCTGCGGCTCGACCGGCTCCTGACGCTCACCGAGCTCGAGGCCAACGGCGTCAAGGTCAGAGTCGACGTCGACCCGCTCGAAACGCTGTAGCGGTATCGCCGTCCCGGACTCGGGTACTACTTCGTGCGGGCGAATCGGGCCCGGTTCTCCCGAATCGTCTTTGCCTCCGCCGGCCAGACAAGGGTGTCGAGCAGTGCGGCTGCCTCGTTGTACGCAGCGGTCGCCGCCGGCGTGTCCCGGAGGACTTCATCGGCAACGCCGGCGTTGTTGGCGGCTTCCCCCCTCAGTAGTCGGGCCGAATCCGGTGCGGAGTGAAGCGCACGATAGTAGTAAGCAATGGCACTGTCCTGATACCCTCGGCTCTGGAACATCCAGCCAATCGAGAACTGAAGCCGCGGAGCGATGCCGGTCGGGTTTGAGTCCGCGGCCAGTGACTTCCGGAATGACTGCAGCGAGCGATCGAGGTTGCCGGCTTCGTAGTCGCAGAAACCCATGTAGGCCCGGATGGCGGCCGATTCAGGCGGGGTCGCGCCCTTCAACATCCGGCTGAGAGCAGTCAGCGCGTCGTACCAGCGGCGTTGGGCGAAGAGCGAGTCTGGCCCGACAACCCGGGCGCCGAGCTTTTCCTCAAGCCACGCGTGGGTGCCGCGGTCGAGCTTCACGTCGCCAAGCATCCGGGTCAGCGAAATCAGGTCGGTCTTGGCGGAAGAGAGCAGAGGAATCGCCGCCGGCTCGGACGGCCGGGTGAGCGCGCCGACAACCAGTACGACAAGCACCACGCCGACTACGCCGACGATACCCCACTGGATCACGCTGTTCGGGATTCGGAACTTCTTGGCCGGTCGCTGCTGACGAATGTTCTTGATTTTGGCCACGCAGCATCTTAGCCGGGCTGCGGTTAATGTCAACCTGGCGGGTCGCGGGGCGTCGCCTCTCATCACGGCCGATGCTCCCGCCGCGGGGCCGCTCACCCCCGGCTTTGCGCGTCCTTGACACTCAGGCGAATTCGGGCAAACTTAGTCTACTGGACCGGGGCCGTGGCGCAGCTGGGAGCGCGCTTGACTGGCAGTCAAGAGGTCACGGGTTCGACTCCCGTCGGCTCCATCACCGGAATTGACGATTTCCGACTGGCGATTGGCGAATAACACCTCTCTCATCAAAGGAGTTTGAGAATGTCGAGAAGGACCCTGTCCGTTGGCGCCGCGGCTCTGGTGGCAGCGGCGTTTTCCGTGCTGGTTGGCTGCGCACCGAGCCAGACCGTGAAGCCGGCGACCGAAGAAGAGCTGAAGGCAAAGCGCGATTCGGCCCAGCAGTACTACAGCATCGGCGCGGGCTACTTTCAGCAGAACAACCTCCAGTCGGCGCTGGAGAACTTTCGTAAGGCACTCACCTACGATTCGACGTACTACGACGCCTATGTCGCCACCGGACTGGTCTATCGGAAGATGCTCGACCCGATTTCGGCCGAAGAGAACTTCCGCCGGGCGATCAAGCTCGACCCGAAGAAGCCCAAGGCCTACGAAGGGCTGGGCGACCTGTTCCTTGCCATGCAGAAGGATACTCAGGCGCTGGCGGTCTATCTGGAGGGGCTTGCGCAGGACTCCAGCCTGGTTGACCTCTACAGCGGCGCGGCTGCAGTCTACGTCAAGTGGAAGCAGATGGACCAGGCCAAGCAGCTCTATGAGAACGCGATGCGACGCTTCCCGGACGACGTGAACGTCCAGCGCCTGTGGGCCGACTTTCTCCACAAACAGGGGCAGTACGCCGATGCCATCGGCGCACTGCTGCCACTGGTGCAGCAGTTCCCGAAGGTCTGGGAATTGCGCGAGAAGCTGGCCGATTGCCACATCGAGCTGAAGCAGTACGAGAAGGCGGCGGCGCAGCTCGATACGATACTCCAGAGTGAGCCGAACCGCGACCAGACCGCGCTGCGGCTGGGCACGGTGTACCTGGCGTCGGGCAAGACCAGGCAGGCGATCCAGGTGTTCGACAAGCTGATTGCCAAGGACCCGAGCAGCGTCACCCCGCTCGTGTACAAGGCCGAGGCACTGATGAAGCAGGGCAGCTACGGGCCGGCTGAGGTTATCCTGCAGAAGGTGCTCAGGATGGACCCGGGCAACGCCCAGGCCCATGTCGACCTCGGCGACATCCGCCAGCGCTCGGCCGACGAAGCCAGGGGGAAGATGGTCACTCAGACGCCGACCGCGAAGCTGAGGCAGGCGAAGTCGCTCTACGAGGAGGCAAAGTCGCACTATGCCCGCGCGCTGTCCGATGCGAGCCTGAAGAGCTATGCCGGCGCCAAGACCGACTATGTGGAGAAGCAGTTGCAGGCGGTTGACCGGGAGCTGTTCGTTAGAGAGTAGAACGGAGCGATGCTCGACCGGCACGTACTGCTGCTGAACCAGAACTACGAGCCGCTGTCGGTCTGCAAGGCCCGCCGCGCGCTCGTGCTCGTGCTCTCGCGCAAGGCCGAGATGCTTGAGGCAGCCGGGACTGCCGCTCGAACCGTGCGGATGCAGTACCGGCTGCCAAGCGTGTTGCGGCTCAACTACTATGTGCGAGTTAAGCGCCGGGAGGTGCCCCTCACCAAGCGCAACGTGCTGCGCCGGGATGGAGGCGTCTGCCAGTACTGCGGCCGGCGAGGCGTCCTCATGACGACCGACCACGTCATACCCAAGTCCTCGAACGGCACCGATACCTGGGAGAATCTGGTCTGCGCCTGCACCGAGTGCAACTCGCGCAAGGGCAGCATGACGCCTTCACAAGCGATGATGCCGCTGCGCCGGAAGCCGAAGAAGCCGCACTACTTCACCTTTGCCATCGCCAGCCTGGGCGAAGTGCCTGACGGGTGGCGCCAGTACCTATTCATGAGTTGATGCATGATGCATGATGCGTAATGCATGATGCATGATGCGGTGCTGGTGATTCTGGCCGGATGGGCGGCCGGCGCGCTGGCTCGTCCGCTTACCATTTCCCGGATTGAGACAATCGTCAGTCCGCCGAATGCGGGCCTCCGGCCGGTTTCGGGTATAGCGCCCGGCGACTCGCTCGACGACGAAGCGCTGAATCAGGCCCGAGTGCGGATAGCGTCCCGACTGGCTGACGAAGGTTATCTCTCGGCCATAGTCGAGGCCGACACGTCGGTGCGGGGCGATTCGGTGGTCGTGCGGTTCAGGGTACAGACCGGCAAACCGGCGCGCATCGGCGGCTGGCGCATCAGCGCGGATTCAGGCGTATCGGCCGAGAGGCTCCGCCGGCTGCTTCCCGGCCGCGGAACCCGGTTCAGCAAGAAGGTTGTGGACCGGGCGGCCGCATCGTTGCTCTCGGCCTACGCGAGCGACGCCTACCCGTTCGCAGCGGTGATTCCGCGCGCGCTGGTCCAGGCCGACGGGCTCGTGTACCCGAACCTGCAGGTCGAGGCGGGTCCCAGAGTCCAGGTTGGCTACCTGGAGTTCGCCGGCAAACCCGTAACGAAGACCGGGTTGCTCGAGCGCGTTGCCGGCTTCTCGCGCGTCGACTATTCCCCGGCCGCCACCGCGCACTGGCGTCAGAGCCTGGAGCAGAGCGGTCTCGTGACAGTGGACTCACAGGCGATTGTCAGCGATGAGCGCGGGTACGGAGTCAGGTTCTGGGTTACGGGACGGCGGGTGAACAGCGCCAGCGCCGTCGCCGGATATTCGCCGACCGACCGGAGGCTCACCGGTCTGGCGCAGGTTTCGCTTCACAACCTGTTCGATTCGGGACGAAGGCTGGTGGCCGTGTGGCAGTCGGCCTACGGGCGGACCGGCTACCGCTTCAGCTACACTGAGCCCTGGATTCTGGGGACGCCCATCGACGTTACCGCAAGCGCTCGGCAGCAGACAGTCGACACGACTTCGGCTCGGACGGAGCTGGCGCTGGCCGCCGCGGCCCGAGCGGCGTCATTTACAACGGTCAGCCTCGAGACCGGCTATGACCGTTTCGCGGATGTCGTGAGTCGGACCGGCGCGGACGTGGTCTGGGCCGGCACCGGCGTGGTCCTGGACTCGCGTGACTTCCCGGCCAACCCGCGCAGCGGGGCATGGCTGGGCGCGTTCACCCGGGTTGGCAACCGCGCAACCGACTCGGCTCGCTCCGATATCGTCACGCACGTCGAGCTGGGCCTGACCGGGCTTGTGCCGCTGGGTCGCAGCCTCGCCTGGTCGAATTCGGTCGGGCTGCGAGTTGTTTACTCGGCGGCGACCCTCACCTCGTCCGAGCTCTACACTCTGGGCGGACCGGGGACGGTGCGAGGTTATCGCGAGGACGAGTTTGCCTCGAGCCGGGTCGGCTGGTTCAGCACTGAGCTGCGCTACAGCCTGGACCGGACTTCGAGTATCTTTCCGTTTCTCGATGTCGGCGTCTACCAGGATTCGCTCGGCTGGCCGGTGAAGCCGGGCTATGGCGTCGGTACGAGGGTCGCGACCCAGATCGGCCTGCTCGGGCTCGACTATGGCGTCGCGTTCGGCACGAGCCCGCTGCGCGGCAAGGTGCATCTGAGCTACGATGTGGCGTTTTGAGGAATGACCAATTCCCGATTGCGAGTTCCCAACCGGTGACCAACTGCGCAGGGCCACGAGTCTTACCTGTTGGCATTGGACATTCGTTCGGGATTGGGGGATTAGGAATTCATCCACGACGGGAGGTCGCTTGTGAGCGTACTTGAGGCTTTGCTGCTGGGGCTGGTCCAGGGTTTGACCGAGTTTCTGCCGGTGTCCAGTTCCGGTCATCTGGCGGTGCTTGAGCACCTGTGGAAGCTGCCGGCCGAATCGCGGCTGCCGCTGACCGTGATGCTGCACGGGGCCACGGCCCTCGCGGTCATCTTCTACTTTGCGCCGCTCATCGCGCGGCTCGTGCGCGGGCTCGGGGCAGGCGACCCGGCCCGGCGCAGTTCGAGCTGGCGGATGGTGGGGTACATTGTTGTCGCTTCGATTCCGGCCGGACTGGCCGGCGTCATGCTGGGCGACCTGATTGACCGGGCGTTCGCCAGCCCGCTCCTCGTCGGGATGATGCTGCTCGTTACCGGCGGCGTGCTGTACGGCACCCGCTACTCACAGGCGCGGGGCAGGACGGGTTGGCTTCGGTCGTTCCTCGTGGGCATCGGGCAGGCCATCGCCATTCTTCCCGGTATCTCGCGGTCCGGCGCGACCATCGCCAGTGGTCTGTATCTGGGTATGGAGCGGAAGGAAGCGTTCGAGTTCTCGTTCCTCCTCGCGATTCCCGCCATTGTCGGCGCCTTCCTTTTGGAATTCCGCAAGGTCGACCTCGCCGTGCTCAACCCGCCGGCGCTCGCCACGGGTATGGTGGCGGCGTTCGCCGCCGGGCTTCTGGCGCTCTACATCCTCGCCCGGGCCGTCAGCAGCCGGAGACTGTACTGGTTCGCGTTCTACTGCTGGCTGGCCGGCCTGGCGACGATTGTTTTCGTGCGGTAGACCCTCGGGCCACGTTCCGATTCCTCGGCAGAACCGGTCATGTCCCGCGGCTAGCAGAGCTGCTGAGTTTCGGTGCCGGTAATCTCGACGCGGCGGTCGCGGTCAATGTATTCGGTGAGCTTCGACAACGAGCTCTGCAGCATCCGCCAGTTGGTGTTGACCGTTACGATCGCCAATTGTGCCCGCTGCCACTGGTCCTGATACTCCACCTCGGCAATCGCGATATTGAACTGGCGGCGGAGCCGCTCGCTGAGGCTCGTGAGTATGCGGCGCTTGTCCTTGAGCGACTGGCTCTCCGGGATGTAGCAGTCGAGCAGCAGCAGGCCGACGGCCACCGAGTCAGAAGTCAGCAGTCGCCAGGCAGCAGTCGGCCTGTTCTCTCATGCCTGACTCCTGACTGCCGGCAGCTAACCAGTTCTCTTGACTTCTTCGACCTTGTAGAATTCGAGGGTGTCGCCCTCGGCGAGGTCGTCCGCGCCTTCGATGCCGATGCCGCACTCGTAACCGGTTTCGATTTCCTTGACGTCGTCCTTGAAGCGTTTGAGCGAAGTGACCTTGCCGTTGTAGACTTCCTTGCCGCCGCGCATGACCCTGACCATGGCATCGCGCCCGATCTTGCCCCTGGTGCAGTACGAGCCCGCAATCATGCCCAGTTTGGGCACGCGGAATAGCTGGCGGACCTCGGCCGTTCCCAGTTCCACTTCCTTCTTCTCCGGTTCGAGCATGCCGAGCATCGCATTCCGGATGTCCTCGATCGCGGCATAGATGATCCGATAGGTGCGGATTTCGATGCCCTCTTTGTCGGCCATCTGCTTGGCGTCGGTCAGCGGCTTGACGTGGAACCCGACGATGATGGCTTCGGAAGCCTGGGCCAGAAGCACGTCCGACTGGTTGATCGGCCCGACGCCGGAGCCAACTACCCGCACGCGCACCTCCTCGATGGATTGGCCTTCGAGCGAGTCGCGCAGCGCCTCGGCCGAACCGGAAACGTCGGCCTTGATGACGATCTTCAGTTCCTTGGTCTGGCCCTCGGCAATCCGCTCCTGGATCGCCTCGAGCGTGACCTTGGGCTTGGAGGCCGAGAGGACCCGGTCGCGCTTGGCCAGGAACCGGCGCTGAGCCACGGCGCGCGCCGTCCGTTCGTCCTCAACGACGTCGAACCGGTCCCCGGCCTGGGGCAGTCCGGAGAAGCCGAGCACCTGCACCGGCAGCGAAGGCGTGGCCTCGGCCATCGGTTCGAAGTTCTCGTCCAACAGGTCGCGCACGCGGCCGTAGAACTCGGCGGCGACAAAGGGGTCGCCCTTGCGGAGCGTGCCTTCCTCGATGAGCACGGTGGCGATGCTGCCGCGGCCCCGGTCCACCCGGGCCTCGATGACGACGCCGCGGGCCGGCCCGTCATACGGCGCCTTCAGGTCGAGTTCAAGCGCGAGCACCGAGATGGCATCGAGCAGGGCCTCGACGCCCTGGCCGGTGACGGCCGAAGTCTCGATGCAGAAGGTGTCGCCGCCGTAGCCCTCGACCTTCACGCCGTGCTGGGCGAGCTGGGCCTTGACCCGGTCCGGGTTGGCGTCGGGCAGGTCCGATTTGGTGATGGCGACGATGATGGGTACGCCGGCGGCGCGGGCATGGTCGAGCGCCTCAAGCGTCTGCGGCATCACGCCCTCGCCGGCCGAGACCACGAGCACGGCGATGTCGGTGACCTGGGCGCCGCGGGCGCGCATCGCGGTAAATGCCTCGTGGCCCGGCGTGTCGAGGAAGACAATCGGCTTGTCCTGGTATTTGGCGACATAGGCGCCGGTGTGCTGGGTGATGCGGCCGACCTCGCTCTCAACGACCTTGGTCTTGCGGATATAATCGAGCAGCGCGGTCTTGCCGTGGTCGACGTGGCCCATGACGACGACAATCGGCGGCCGCGGCTTCTTCTCGCCCCGCTCGACCTTGGTTTCGACCTCGGTCTCCTGTTCGACCGGCACGCCGAATTCATCGGCGAGCAGCATTATTGTCTCGAGGTCGAGGCGCTGGTTGAGCGTGGCGAGCATGCCGAGGCCCATCGTCTTCTTGATGACATCGCCGGCGGTCACGCCGAGGGCGTGCGCCAGCTCGGCGACCGTCATGTAGGCGCTGACTTTAACCGCGGGCCGGGCCGAAGGCTGGGCGGCGGTCGGGGCCTCGCGCACCGGCCGGCGGTGTTTAATCTCGCGTCCGTCGATCTTGGCCAGCGTGTGTTTCACGTTCTGGGCTACCTGCTGGGATTCGGACGGCGGCCGCGGCTGGGTCGGCGGCGGCGCAGTCTTGGTGCGCCGGATCTGGTCCTTGAACTGGTGTTTCTCGTTCTTCAGCCGCAGCTTCGCGGCGTCGAACTCGGCCTCAGTGATATAGGACGTGTAGCCGCGCGGCGGGAAGTTCAGTTCCTTCAGTACGCGGATGAGGCCTTCGCTCGAAAGGCCGAGTTGCCTGGCTGCGTCGAAGACCTTGAGCTTCGCCACTTTTATATCAGGATTGCTCGGTCGGGGCCGGCTTCTCGGCAGGTTCTTCGGCTGCGGCGGGTTCGGCGGCGGGCGCCGGCTCAGGCGCCGGCGCCGGGGTCGGGGCCGGTGGCGGCGGCGTAAAGACGGGCTTGCCCTCGACCACGCGCCAGGTGGCGTCCCGAACCTGCTGCTTCAAGGGCTCCACCGCCTCGGGCGCGAGCTCGGTGATGCGGGCGAGGTCCTCGGGCGTGGCATTGAGCAGGTCGAAGGCGGTGTTGAGACCGCCGGCCGCAAGCTTCGACAGCAGCGCCTCGTCGAGACCGAGCTTTGTTAATGGAATCCCGCCGGCCTTGCTCATGATAATGCGATTGCGGTAGTCGGTTTCCTTGAGCACCTCGATCTTGACGCCGCAGAGGAGACTCGCGAGCCAGACGTTCTGGCCCTTCTTGCCGATGGCGATGGAGAACTCGGCATCGGGCACCACGACGATGTGAGTGTCGCCTTCCTTGATGACTGCGGCAACCTTGGCCGGGCCCAGCGCCCGGGCGATAAAGATCTGCGGGTCCTTGCTCCACTGGACGATGTCCACCTTCTCGCCCGACAGCTCCTTGATGATGTTCTCGATGCGCGACTTGCGGTAGCCGACGCAGGCGCCGACCGGGTCAACCTTCTCGTCGAGCGAGGTCACCGCCACCTTGGAGCGGAAGCCCGGGGACCGGGCGATGCCCTTAATCTCGACCACGGCCTCGCGGATTTCCGGAATCTCGCGGGCCATCAGCTTTCGGAGGAACTCGGGATGGGTGCGGGAAAGATAGACGCGCGGTCCGATTGGCGTCTTTTCGACCCGGTGCACGTAGGCCTTAATCGGCAGCCCCTGCCGGTAATGGTCGGCCTTGAGCTGCTCGTGGTTGGGGAGAGCCGCCTCAATCAGCCCCAGGTTCACGATAATCTCATCGCGGCCAATCTTCTGGATGGTGCCGGTGACGATTTCGCCCTTCTTCTTGCAGAACTCGTCATAGAGCTTGGTCCGTTCCGCCTCGCGCAGTTTCACCACCAGCTCGTCCGAAGCCTTGCGGATGGCGATGCGGCCGAGTTCGTCCAGCGGCACTTCGACCCGAATCATGTCGCCGGGCTGGGCCGACGGGCTCTTTTCCCGGGCTTCGGCGACCGATATCTCGCGGGCGGTGCTGGCAACGCGCTCCACCACGTTCTTGGCGAGGAAAACGCGGATGTCCCCGGTCTCGGGGCTGATTTCGGCGTCGGCCTCGGTGTCGGGACCGTAGCGGCGGCGCAGACCCGCGACGATGCTTGCGCGCAATGTCTCGCAGACGTAGGTCACGTCGACGTTTCTGATTCGGGCAATCTGGACGATAAGATTGGCGATTTCCTTATTCATTAATTCCTCTCGACCCCCGAGTTCCCGGGCAGTTGGCCACGAAAGCACGAAGTCGGATGAAATCCGGATCCGTTTTCCTGCGTCCTTCCGTTTCGTGTGTTTCGTGTCTTCGTGGCATCAGAATCGGGCTTCGGGTTCCTGTTGCGGGCAAACAGCTCGCAGTCCGGGACTCTTATCTGTGCCTCACGTATCTCCGCGTACGCAATCTCGCGCCCGGCCGTTTCCGCTACGGGTGATTCTGCATTCTGCATCCTGCTTTTTGCATTCTGCATTGCATCCTGCGTCCGAAGCGTGATGCTGTCCGGTCCTGCCGCCTCCAGCATTCCTTCTACCCAGCCGCCGCGTACCAGCATCTTCACGTGCTGGCCTACGGCCTTTGAGTAGTCCTGCGGCTGGTACAGCTTCCGCTCGATGCCGGGCGAGGACACCTCCAGCGTGTACTGACGGTGCATGAAGTTGGCCGCATCGAGCCGGGGCACAAGCGCGCGCGAGAAGTTGGAGCAGGTGTCGACCGACGTCCCGGCAGCGGTTTCGACCTGCACGCGCAGCTCGCGGCCGCGGAACTCGGCATGATACACTTCAACGCCGGCCTCGCGCGCCGCGGCCTCAATCGGCTCGGCCACCTCCGGCGGAAGTCTGAATGCCGAATACGTGGCGACCGACGCCGGCGTCTCGTCTCCGCCGTCCGCCGTTCGACATTCGTCACTCGTCATTCGACATTCCTCGTGTGGCACTTGACTAACCATTCTCGCGATTATAGCCCGACACTGCACTGAGTCAACAAACGCTGCCCCGAGCCACGCGTTGCCGAATTCAACCCGCGTTGTCTAATCTATTGACGGAGCTTGGGTTAGGTAGTAACCGGGTGAGCTCAGAGTACCGAGAATCGGGTTACCGGAGACACGCTGCGGTACCGAGCCGTCGTTACTTGCCCGTCAGGACCCGGGACCCGACAGGCTATGTGTACTCGTAGAGCGGGACTTCACGCGCCGGGCGGCTTGCCGTGCGCAGTAGTCTCTCGATATGGCGTACCGTCTCGGGACTAAGTAACACATCGCCACATACTGTGCACACATCGGCCGGGACGTGGTCGACTACGACGACCTGGCCGTGATGGCGGACGGTGTGCGTGATCTCGCGGGTCTGACATTCGCCGTTGCAGTCCTTAATACTGCATTTCATGGTCTGCTCCTGACTGTGGGCTCCGGCCATTTAGGCGGCCGGGGTTCGTACACGGTGATGATGATCAGCGTCTCCAGTGAAGTCGTACATACTATGTGTAGGTGCCGCCCGTTGCGGGTGACTCCGTGAAGCAGGCAGCACGGGCCGCGTCGGTGATCCGGGTAGTTCTCGACGATGCTGGCGGCGGCTGCGGCCTCCAGCAATTCGTCCATGTTGACGTCCTCCTCCACCATCTCTTGATGGGCGTGGACAGTCACTCGCACTCGTTCCTCAAGCGCCTGCGACCGAATGCGGGCCAGCACATCATCGTGAGAGGGCTGGTCGACCATCAAAGCATGTTAGCTTGGAGACGTGCCGAGTCAAGCATAGCAGCTCCCGTGGCCTTTTGAGGCTGCCACAAAGTCATCACCTGAAGGAACGGCATGCGGCGCGATTCGGGCTTGACCACCGGCCGGAACGGGGTTACACTGGCCGTAGCCAAAAGGAGTTGACGTGAGACTGAGTTATGCTTTGCCGTCGGTCGCCGTCTGGCGCGCAGCGGCGGTCTGCTTCATGTCGTGTGTCTTCCTCATGTCCTGCAAGAAGCCACCCGGGGCTGCGGATATCATGCCGATTCCGAGTTCACGTTCCTGCGATGTCAATCCTAGCTGGTCTCCCGACGGCACAACGATCGTCTACTGCCATGATCACGCCTCGCTCGTTGGTGGTGTTCTGACACCTTTTCCAGAATCAAGCGGTTTCTGGTTCATCAGTCCTGATGGCTCCAACAGCAGGATGTTCCTGAGTCACGAAGGCTTCATGCAGATGAACTGGAGCCCCGACGGACGTTGGTTGCTGTTCTGCGAGAATGGGCAGATCTGGAAGCTAAAGGCCAACGGTGACAGTCTCACCATGATTCTGTCCAACTCGACTGGGTCAAATGGCTTGCCTACCTGGTCGCCGGATGGGAAGCGAATCGCGTGCAACCGTTCCGTTGAGGGCGGCGAGAGCGGTATCTACACGCTGGCCGCTGATGGGACGGACTTGCGCTACATCGGCTACGGATGCGCGCTGGATTGGTCCCCCGACGGCAAGCGCATCGCCTATGAGGTGCTTGACTACGTAGGAATCAAGGATACTAACGGCGCGAACGACAGAAAGCTGGTCACGACGGACGCTGGCGCAGGCAACGTGGTTTTCTCACCAGATGGATCCAAGATCGCATTCGGGGCCGCGATCAACGGGGTGGGTGGGTCCTATGT
>Ga0209610_1000342_pt1 | contig 24383 bp, 23 predicted proteins | sample LakKivw275mmetaG_FD_184137 | JGI IMG/M metagenome (GOLD analysis project Ga0209610, IMG submission 184137) | Anoxic lake water microbial communities from Lake Kivu, Rwanda to study Microbial Dark Matter (Phase II) - Lake Kivu water 275m metaG... | ecosystem: Environmental > Aquatic > Freshwater...
AGTTCATCATCATAGTCCAGAAAGCTCATTTCGCCGTGGTCAGGGCTGACGATGGTGATCTCTTCCCTGGGTTTGGGCTGAGTTTTCAAATACTCACACACCCTGCCGATCTCGTGGTCGCTGACAAAAGCGCCGTGAATGCGTTCCGCCATTGCTTTTCCCGGCGGCATGAAGAGCATGTCGCCCATGCCGAGCAATCTTTCTGCGCCGATCATATCCAGAATCACCCTGGAATCGACTTTGGATGAGACCTGGAAGGCGATGCGGGCAGGGAAATTGGCTTTGATGATTCCGGTGATGACTTTGATTGACGGCCTCTGGGTCGCCAGGATCAGATGCATGCCCACAGCACGCGCCATCTGGGCCAGACGGGTGATGGGCAGTTCGATGTCCTTGCCGGAAGTCATGATCAGATCGGCAAATTCATCCACGATGATGATGATGTAGGGCAGTTTATTGAATTCTTCGGAATCCTCGGCCTTTTCGTTGAACGCTATGATATCGCGCACCTTGACTTCCTGCAGGAGTTCATAGCGGCGCTCCATCTCCTTGACCGCCCAATACATCGTTTCCAGAGCGGTTTCGCTGTCCGTAACCACAGAGCCGATGAGATGCGGAAGATCGTTGTAGCCTGCCAGTTCGACGCGTTTGGGATCGATCAGGACGAGGCGCAGTTCTTCTGGTTTGGTGCGCAGGATCAGGCTCATGATGATGGTGTTGATGCAGACGCTTTTGCCGCTGCCGGTGGCGCCGGCAATGAGCAAATGAGGCATTCTGGCAAGGTCCGTGACCACCGGCTTGCCGGAGATCTCCTTGCCCAGCCCGAACGCCAGTTTGGAGTCAACCGCATTAATTTCGTCGGACATCAGGATGTCCCTCAGATAAATGGTGTCGCGGGTGAGATTGGGAATTTCAATGCCGATCAGGCCTTTGCCGGGAATGGGGGCCTGCACCCTGATCGATTTCGCCTTGATGGCGAGCGCCAGATCGTCCGCCAAAGAGGAAAACTTGCTGACCTTGACGCCGGGTGCGGGTCGGATCTCATACTGAGTGATGATGGGGCCGATATTGACATTGATGACTTCGGCCTCAATGCCGAACTCAGCCAGTTTTTCCATCAGGATGCGGCTGGTGGTCTTGATCTGATTCTCTATCTCATCCCTGTCCCGTTTGGTCAGCTTGACCGGGCTTTCCAGAAAATCGGGGATGGAAGGCAGCACATAATCCCTGTCGGGGTCAGAAAAATCTATCTCTCCTTCATCAGGCGGTTGGGGAAAGACATGTCGCTCTTTGGTTTTGGGAGGTACGATCAGGGGTTTCTTCTCAGTCTCGGAGACCTGGGCAGCAGGATCGTTTTTCTTTGCTTCCTCCTGCTGCATCGAGACATGGTCAGTAATGGACGGGCCATCCGGTTTCTGCAGCACAAAGGGCTGTTGGGAGGGCTGCTCCATAGTCCTGGTTTCCTTCCAGCGCAGGTAACTTTCCCAGCCTTCCAGAATCTTCTGCTTGATGGTCTCGTAAACAAAGACCATGATGAAACCAAGGACGGAGGTGCCGATCACGATGATCAAGCCGCCGACCCGGCTGAATACAGATCTTAAAACAAACCAGACACCCCAGGGCAGCCAGCCCGAACCAAATTCGTAACTTCTTTTGCCGTTGATCAGGATGAGTTGGAAACAAAACATGATGATGATAAGCAGAAAGCCGCGAAACCGGGTCTCGGGCTGCTCGGGATAGATGAAGCCGTGCAGGGAAACGATCAGGAGAATGAACAATGACAGCAGGGTGAAGATCCTGCCGAACAGCAACACGAGCAGATTGCCGATCAGAACTCCAAAGACGCCGATCGGATTGTCAAACCGGATGGCATTGGCACCGAAAATTCCGGTGAAAACATTGCTGCTTTCCTTCAGCAGTTCAAAATCGGCCTGCAGACTATATACACTGCTGAACAGCGACAGCATGCCCAACAGCGAGGCCAGGGCCAACACCCCCCAAAAAAGCTTGACGCTCCAAAGCGGAAGGCTGCTGTCTGCTCTCAGTTTTTTCTTTTTACTCTTTCTTCTATCTGCCATTTATCATACCTGAAAAATCTTTTATACATTAAAGCGGATGGACAGGATGTCGCCGTCTTTGACTATGTATTCCTTGCCTTCCAGCTTGAACAGGCCTTTTTCTTTCAGCACTTTTTCCGAGCCGTGAGCGATCAGGTCACTGTACTGAAAACACTCCGCTCGGATAAAGCCTCTGGCCAGGTCGGAATGGATCTTACCTGCCGCTGTTACGGCATTGTCGCCTTTCTCTATCGTCCAGGCGCGCACTTCGTCCTCTCCCACCGTGAAAAAGCTGAGATAACCCATCAGTTCATAACACAAATGCGTGAGCCTGTCCCGCACTGATTCACCGATCCCCATGTCTTCCATGAAAGCTGCTGCGTCAGCAGAATCCATCTGGGACAGTTCTTCCTCAAACTTACCGGCGATCGCGGCTGCCAGATAGCCCTTTTCCTTAAGCTGTGCAAGCAGGCCGTCCGCCTGGTGATAATTATCCTCAGAGCAGTTCAACAAAACGAGCAGAGGTTTTTGCGACATGAACTGAAATCCGCGCACCGCTTTTTCCTCATCGGAAGCAAGCTCGATCCTGCGGATGGGATTGCCTTCCTGCAAACCTTTGATGATGTGGTGCAGGATCTTTTCCTCCAACTGCAGAGCGGGGGTCTTGATGCCTCGCTTGTAGCTGAGTTCGATCTTTTCCAGACGCTTTTCCGCGATCACCTGATCCTGCAGGATCATCTCCTCTTCAAATCTCAATACATCCTGAAGGGGATTTTCCTGCCCGTATAATTCATCCAGTTCGCTGTCATTGAAAGCTCGCAGCACAAGAGCAAAACCCTCCATGGTCTTGATCTCGGACAGCAGGGTATTGACATTGATGTCTTCGTTGTGGGCGGCAAACAGAGCCGGAAAATCGTAGTATTCCAGATGCGCATAGATGGTCTTTTTCGGTTTGTAGATCTCGCTCAGACGGGTTACTCGCTCATCCAGAACCTGGACCACGCCGATATGCGCTTCGTGATGTGCCTGGATGTATTTGTCTGTGGCTCCGCTGTTGCCTGTCAGGGCATTGTAGATGGTGGTCTTGCCGCTTTTGGGAAAACCTGTCAGTCCTATCTTCATCCATTACTCCGCTGCTTTTTCAATTCCATCAGATATCTGATCTCCTGCCTGGAACACAGACGCCACATGCCGGTGGGCAGCTTGCCCAGTTCGATCTCGCCTATCTGAATGCGTTTGAGATCCAGCACTTTTCTGCCGATGGTTTCTATCATGTAGCGGATCTGCCTTTTCTTGCCTTCGCTGATGACCATCTTGAGCACGACGCTGCCTTCTTTGTTGCTTTTGACAAAGACACCTGCAGGCTTGGTTTTATAGCCTTCTATGACCACTCCCCGGCGCAGGTCTTCCAGTTGCTTTTTATGCAATGGGTGATCTATTTCCACCCTATAGGTCTTATCCACTTTTTTGGTCGGATGCGTCAACGCCTGCACAACTTCTCCGTCGTTGGTGATCAGCAGCAGGCCTTCCGAATCCTTGTCCAGCCTGCCTGCCGAAACACAATTCTGGGCAAAATCAGGCAGCAGTTTATAGATGGTTTTGCGGTCAAATTCATCCTGCCGGGTGACCACATACTGACGCGGTTTGTTCAAAATGAGATAAACCTTTTTATCAGAAGCTTTGACTGTCTTGCCGTCTGCAACGACATTATCTTTGGACGGATCGATCTGAGTGCCCAGTTCCAATACTGTTTTGCCATTGACACTAACCAGGCCGCCTTGGATCAGTTCATCCGCTTTGCGGCGGGAGGCAATGCCTGCTTCAGCCAGGAACTTGTTCAGCCTGACCGGCTTCACCAAGACTCCAGAGTGTTCTGAAGAATGTTCTTATACAGTTTGTCGCAGATCTCAGTTATGGCATCATCTTTGCTTTTGAAACGGCTGGTGCTTTCCTCTGAAACGGCATAGATCTCTGATAAGACCAGACTCTTGTTTTCGTAAATGACCTTGTTGTTGATCAGATCGGTGAAAGTGACCTCAAAGGTGATTGCAACAAGGTAATCCTGCACGTTGTTGACTGTGTCGTAGGAATAAACCTTCTCGCTGAAACTCAGGATCGAGCCTTCCAACTGGCAGTCCGGCTGCTGGGTTACGGTTCTCAGCCTGCCGTCTTCCGAAAAGGCGGTGGACAGATTATTAAAAACCACATCACCCAGATAAAACTCTGTGCTCTTGTTCTCCAAAGCCAACAGCTGAATCCTCTTTAAATGCGGATATGCATTGGTTCGGACAGAATAACTGCACGCACTCAGGATAAGGATAATCAGCCCAAAATAAATAATTCTCTTGACCATACATCCATAGCTATAAAAATAATGCATCTTTGTCAAGATAAAAACAGGCACTAATGCTTGTCTCTATAGTTATCTGCATTAAATACATAAATTTAAAAGGGAGCATTGTCATGGCGAAAAAACTGCTGAGCAAGTCCGAAGCCGCTAAGATCCTGAAGGTTTCCGAACAGGTTATCCAAGAAATGATCAACGGCAACATCTTTGAGAGTAAAATGGTCGGAAAGAGCATTAAAATAGACTCTGATTCACTGCATGAATGGATGGAAAACCTGACGGAGAGCGAGGAAAAACTTTTAGCTCTTAAGCGTGTTATCTGTCATTTTGAAGAATATATGCGTCTGGATAACATATTTCTTGATTTCCACGCTGAAAACAAATATGAAGCAATCCGCATTCTGAGTGAGAAAGCTAAAGACCTGCGCCTGGTGCGTGATGCCCGTTGGCTCTATGAAGTGGTCGTGGCCAGGGAAGAACTGATCTCAACCGCGATCGGAAATGGTGTTGCTTTGCTCCATCCCCGGCATTTACATCCCTCCAAAATAAAATCCCCCAGCATTCTGTTCGGGAGGTCCGATGAAGGCGTGGATTTTGATGCTCCGGATAACAAGCCGGTAAATGTCTTTTTCATGCTTTTACTGCATAATGACAAACAGCACTTGTTCTCGCTCTCATATATATCTAAATTACTGGTCAATCCTGGTGTTTTGACAGAACTGGGAACTGCAAAATCCATTCCGGATATCCATAAAATCCTGACTTCTCTGCCCAGCAATAACGGGGATAAGTAATTATCAAACAGTAGCTTGACGAATTAATGGTGCGGGTTTCACATGAAACGGAAATCAAAGGAGAACAGCATTGAGTAAACCTCTGGTCAGAATCATTATCGGCAGCAAATCAGATTTGGAAACCTGTAAACCCATCCAGGATCAGCTTGGGGAATTTGGAATAGAATCAGATTTTTACGTCTCTTCCGCTCACCGCAATCCTTTGAAAACCATGGAACTAGTCAATTCTGCAAAATCCGACGGTATTAAGCTGTTTATCGCTTGTGCCGGCATGGCAGCTCATTTGCCCGGTGTTATTGCCTCTCATACAACCTTGCCTGTGATTGGAGTGCCCTTGAAGGGTAATACGCTAAACGGAGAAGATGCCCTGTATTCCATTGTTCAGATGCCTCCCGGCGTGCCGGTGGCAACCGTTGCGATCAATGGAACCAAAAATGCGGCGATCCTGGCAGCACAAATCCTGGCATTGAGCGATACAAAGATCAAGAAGAAACTGCAACACTTTAAAAAACAACTCTCCAGTAACTGATATTTTAGCTTTTTGACATTTTTGTCACTTATTAACCATCTAATAGGTGCAATATTATAATGTTTCACGTGAAACAAATTAATGTCAACTAGAACATAGCAATATTCTGTGGCAACTATTCACTCAGATATGCGATTAATAATTTCAGCGTATTCTCTATCCCTTGTCTATGGGTTCGTTCATAACTGTGAGAGGCAAACACTCCCGGACCTATTAACCCATGCCTGACATCATACCCAGCCCTTAAGGTTGCCTCCACATCACTACCGTAATAAGGATAAATATCTAGGGCATAGTTAACATTCTCTTTCTCCGCAGTTTCAATCAATTTGTTTGTCACATTGTAATCATAGGGTCCACCGCTGTCTTTGGCGCAAATCGATACCTTGTATTCATCAGTCTTAAGATCATCGCCAACCGCCCCCATATCCACTGAGATCATTTCCTCCGTGTCTTCCGGGATGCCTGAAGATGCTCCGTGACCCACCTCTTCGTAGTTTGTGAACATAATATAGGTCTTTCTGGTTAAGCGCACCTTGCCATCACTCACAGCCCTGGCTAGCGCCAACAATATGCCCGCACTGGCCTTATCATCCAAAAAGCGGCTTTTGATGAACCCAGACTCTGTATATATGGTTCTGGGATCAAAACTGATAAAATCACCTGGTTTGATCCCCAGTTTGAGAACATCCTCCTCTTTTCTGACCACCTCATCCAAAACGATCTCCAAACTGGCTTCATTCCTTTCCAGCGTATGGGTATCTTTATAGGTATGAGCTGCGGCACTGGTTAAGTGAATAGTGCCCGTAAAAGTCTTGCCTTGTCTGGTATGGATGGTAACGTTCTCATTTTCCACAAAACCGCCGGCATAACCCCCGATCGGAGTGAAGCGAATTTTGCCGCTACCTTTAATGCTGCGAATCATCGCCCCTAACGTGTCGATATGGGCTGCCAGTACCAAGGGCCTGCCTCTGCCGCCAAGTACGCAGATAAGGGCGTTTTTGCGAGTCGTTTTGGGAGCAAACTGCATTTTTTTCAGTTCTTTTTTAAGAAAATCCACAGCATTGTGAGTAAATCCACTGGGACTCGGAATGCCACACAGAGATAAAATACTCTGAACAGCATACTGAGTGTACTTATCAGTCTTGATCATGAAAACTCCTTTTTCTGTCTTACTCTATTTTCGACCAGACTCAACATCTTGTCGATATGGTTCTGCCAACTAAATTGCCTGACCCGGCTCAAGCCTCGTTCAATCATCCTTTGCCTTAGTTTGGGGTTATTTATCACCAGTAAAATCTTTGCGGCTATATCGGCGTGCATTTCAGGATCAAATGTTAAAACAGCATCACCACCGATCTCGGGCAAGGAAGATCTGTTTGAGCATAACACCGGAATGCCGCTGGCCATGGCCTCTAATAAGGAAATTCCAAAGCCTTCATACAGGGAAGGAAAAAGGTATAAGTCAGCATTTCTGTATAAAGCACCCTGGACCCCGGGATCAACATAACCTAAAAACCTAATATTGTTTTTAACGGGCGAGTCTTTAACATATTTAAACACAATTCCGCTTCCCCTTCTCTCAGCTCCGCTGAAAACTAAATCATAGCTTTCTTTCACTTCGTCAGGAAGTAATTCAAAAGCACGAATCAGATGCAGATGGTTCTTTACGGGGTGCTCAATTCTGGAGTTGTAATATAGATATGGGTGCCGTAAATTATAGAGATGGCGGACCTCCGACCCCGTTATAGTGTTTTCCAGCTTCCGGGGATCATATCCATTGTAGTTGACCTCTATACTCTCAAGCGGTAGATTATAATATCTGATTAGGTCGTTCTTGGTGTTTTCACTGATTGCCATAACACAGGGTGCTTTTCTCAGGTAATGCGGAATTACAGTCTTAACATAGAACATCCTTAACCTATCAAATTTGTCCGGAACATAGTATTGTGCCAGATCATGAAAGATGACAACTGTCTGTTCGGGGTAGCGGGCGAGCAATCTTCTGTTGCCTGCCGGCAGAAGAATGAGATCATAGTTGTTTGACCTGATTATCATAGGCAGGATGTATAGATGCCAGAACATGGACAATATCGGTCTTTTCAAATATTCTTTCACATATCTGAATCTGATGTTCTCATTCTTGACTGGAAAGATCTCAGCATCCGATGGATGCATTAGCAATTCTAGCTTATGTTTTTTGCTCAGTTCATGACAAATTGATATCAGATAATCTGCAATACCGGATTTTCCTTCATCAAAAACAAGAGCACTTATCAGAATGTTCATAGCTCGATCTACCGATCATATTTCCAGTTCCACTTTGGTTTCATTGAGTTTATCATATCTTGTCCGATGGAATTTATTGGACATAGACATGATAATTTTTACTCCCCTGCCATCTGTATTGTAGACATCTTGTTCGAAGTCGTAGGGATTATCAATGGTATAATAGTTTTCTTCCGGTGTCCAGTCAATTCCCTTATCCCAGAATTTGATCCTGAGGTTCTTGTTGTGGATGGCAAATTCCACAACGACAGCAGCATCTTCGGAGTAATTGTAGCCATATTTAATGATGTTATTCAGAAACTCGTCGATTATGAGTTCGACCCTGGCAGCCAATTCTTTATTACAGGTTGCCTGCATAACAATATCCTCACATTGAACTGCTGTCTTGCCAACTTCTCTCAATGCTGCCTGCAGGGTAGTCATGTAATGCAAGGGTTGGCTTTCACCAGTATCCGCATCACATATGATTGTCTCGGGATCCTTGCGCCTTTGAAAGGCAAACAGGGTAAAGTCATCATAAGATATGTTATACTTATGGTCTACCAGATACTGTTTGATTCTAAAGGGCAGGCTTATGCAGCTATCAACTTTGATCTCGTGCCTGAGAGTATTAAGTACACCTGAAATTCCGAACTGCTTTCCGTTTTTATTCACGCATTCATATATGCCGTCAGAAAACAGGAGAATAATACTCTGTTCATTGATCTGAATGACTCCCATATCATCAAGGTAATATACCTGGTTGGGCAGCCAACCCAAAGGCAGGGATCCTGCGCTTTCCATAGCTGTTGCTTCTCCGCTGATAGTATCTATCACAACCACGGGCGGGTGCCCTGCATTCATGTAGCGAAACTCGTTCTTGTTAAGATCAATGATTCCGATCAGCAAAGTCAGGTAATTGTCAAAAATGAAAAGTTCATTGCTGAGACGCTCATTAAGCTTGGTCACCAGTCTAGGCAAATTCAGATTATCTTTGTCATTTTCCACCATGATTTTGATAATGGACTTAATAGCGGTCATCAGCAGGGCTGCCTGAACTCCGTGACCTGATATATCTCCCATATAAACAACGTATAGATCATCGCTGATCCTGATCCTGTCAAACAGATCGCCACCCACAGCCTCATAGGGTTCATAATGCGATGAGAAGATCACATTCTTGTCCAGATAGATCCATTTGGGCAGCATTGCCTCCTGAATGCTGGCAGCAGTTTCAATGTTTTTGGACAGATCATAAATGAGTTGTAGATTGCGCCTTTCCGAACGCTTGAAATTGATCGTCTTATTTACTCTGGCCAACAACTCCAATTCGGATATCGGTTTCTTGATGTAATCACTGGAGCCTATCAGAAACCCCTTATTGATGGATTCGTCATCGTGATGTGCGGTCACCAGAATGATGGGTAGATCATTATTGATGTTCAGAATCTGTCGGCAGACTTCATAGCCATCTATGCCCATACCAAGTTTCACATCCAAAAGAACCAGGTCATAATCCGTTCTTTTGACTTTTTCCAGAGCTTCTTCACCAGTCAGGCAGGTATCTATGGCGTAGCCATTTTGGGTCAGCATTTTAGTGATCAGTTTAATGGAAGATCTGTCATCATCAACAATAAGTATTGTGGCATCCTGCTTCATACTTTCCTCATTCGTTTAATTAGTGCTTATTTAATCCACTGTTCATTTACGGTCAAGCTATATTTCGGACTTGACACAAGTCCGGCTTCGAAAAATATATTCATCAGATTTACTCTTATTATTCAGAACTTAGATTAACTTGGAGAATCTATGCATAGACTGCTGCCTTTGTTAATGCTGACAGCGATTCTGCTGTGCTCCTGCTCGCTTTTTAAAGAACCCGTCTTCGAGCGCCTGAATAAGGTCGAACTCAAAGAGCTGACTCCAGACCATACCAGAGTCGATCTATCCATTGTCATTAAAAATCCCAATTGGTATGGCATAACTGTCAAGACCCTGACAGTCGACATTACTGATACCTCTTCCGTAAAACTGGGCAACATTGTCATGACTCAGCCCTTAAAAATTCACAAGCATCAATCTGACACTGTCTATTTCGAGATCGTGATGGAGACCCGCAAGGTCACCAAGCTGCTCAGTCACTTCGCTCCCAATGTCGAGTTTATTGTCAAAGCCAATGCCCTGGCCAAGGTCTTCGGAATCTCCAAACGCGTCAAGATCCAGCAAAGACAAAGCATAAACTTCACAGAGATCCTGGAGCAAATGCTCCCATCCATTCCTTCCGACATTGAAATTCCGACTCTTGTCGCTGATAAAAAACGCCGTGTGGTTGTTCAAAATCCTCCCAAACCAACCTCACCTGTTCAGTTGGACATTTTTAAGGTTCTAAATACTTCGATCACGGATGTGGGACTTAAGGAAACCGAACTAACCATCAAATTCATCATGTTGAATCCCTACGGACTCAGTTTTGTCTTCAAAGACTTTCCTGCCCAGGTCCGCATCAATGACAAACTGGCCGGAACCGGTAAGCTGGCCAAACCCCTGGTCTTTACAGAGGAAGTCTATCAGGCGGAGGGTAGGCTGGTATTCACACTGAATAATTTCAATACCATCCTGCTTGCCTCCAGGACGCTGATGAAAAAAGACCTGGATTACAAGGTAACCGGAACCCTGATGGCAGAAGGTTTCGGTACCAGCATCAGTAAACCTTTCACTTTCACGGGCTGTGTTGAAGTCGGCAAAAAGGACAAGTAGTTCCAACACGATAACACACTATATGATTCATAATTAAGGGATTCAAACAATGTCAGGGTCACATTACTGACTTTTAAGTTAATTACCAAGGCTCAAGCATTGCTTTTTATGAACTGCATGATGCCGAACTGGTTCTTATCGGGATCCAGGCAATAGGAAAACAGGCCCACTCCCGGAACCATGTGCTTAGGTGTTTTGACCGATCCGCCGTTGGCAAGTATCCTGGCTGTTATATCATCAATGTCGGCTACTGAAATTGTGTTTACGGGATGCTGATTAAATCCTTTTTTGATGAAAGCGCCATCGATACCTGCCTCATCTTCTGCACCGCCCATGGCAAATATATAGTCTATTGGCCCATCCCATTTCTGGGTTTTCCAGCCCAGTGCCTGTTCATAAAAAGCGGCCAGTTTTTCCGAATCCCTGCCAGGGATCTCAAAATGAATGGGTCGGTTGGTGATGCCATTATCCGGAATTCCGTTGACTGCCATTTTATTCACAGTTTTCAGATATTCCTCCGCCTTTTGGATCAGGATGATCTGATTGCCATCCAAATCCGTACACCAGGCATAGTTACCCAAACCCGGCATTTGCTGTTTGGGCGTGATGACACTACCGCCAAGTTCGGTTACTTTTAACAAAGCTGCATCCAGATCTTCAACCTCGATCTCGTTGACCACATAATCCAGATACTGTCTGCTCATGATCAGACCATTGATACCTGGCTGATCAAAAGCTCCGGAAAACAGGACCCAGATATTTTCCAGACCCGGGAAGGCTGCCTTGGTCCAGCCAAACACATGGCAATAGAAATCCGCCAAATGCGACGGTCTGGTTCCCGGCAGGTTAAAGAACACAACTTTTCCCATCTCACCTCCATTTTTCTTGACAGAATAATCTGTTTTTTCTATCTGAAAACAAATCAATGCATAACTTGATGCTGAATAACTCTGCTTTGTTTTTTGTCTTTCAATCCCAGCACATATAAAGGAGTTATTTTATGCCGGACGTACCTGACAGAACATCCATCATGGGTAAACCATCCATTTCATTCTGGAAGCTTGTTTTGATCGGCTTCTTCATTTTAATGCTGATGATCCCTGTCGCCTGGATCAGCAATCTGATCAATGAGCGTCATCAACGCAGCGAAACCGTCACTGCAGAGATCGCTTCCAAATGGGGTGGTAAACAACTCATCAGCGGCCCCTTTATCGCTGTTCCCTATTATGAAGCAAATAAGCAAACTGATAATCAGAGTCCTGACAGGTCAAAAACGATTACCCATTATCTGTATCTGACTCCTGAATCTATGCAGATCACCGGTATAGTGGAGTCAACAGTCCACCGCCGCAGCATCTTTCAGGTGCCGGGCTATAAAACCAACCTCGATCTTGAATGTCAGTTGCCTGCCGTGCCCGATCCTGAAAATCTGCCAGACGGCATCAATCCTGACTGGGAAAACTCCATGCTTGTCTTTGACTTGAAAGACAACAGGGGCCTGAAAGAGCTGTCCGGAAGTCTCAATGGCCAGCCACTTTCTTTCAGGCAGTCAAACAATGTTCTCAAACTGTCACAAATCCACGCTCCCGAGATCGCATCTTCTGATTTCAAAAAACGCTTCAAATATAACAGCAATGACAGCGCAGAGCATTACTTCAATTATGAATCTAAACTCAAACTTAATACTTCGGAACCGATAGAAATCTCTTTAAACCTGATTCTGTCAGGAACCCGGCAACTGAGTATACTGGCATCTGCATTATCTGAAACCGTCAACCTTTCCGGCGACTGGCACTCACCCAGTTTCAGTGGCGACATTTTACCCGACAGCAGGAATGTCTCTTCAAAAGGATTCTCCGGAGAGTGGCAGACCAGTTATCTGAACACTGGTAATAAACCCTTCTGGACGAGTAAGGATCCCGGCCTGCGTTTCTCCGTCCTGGGAGTCAGTTTCCTGGTTCCCGTCAATGCTTATCAGCAGACCACCCGCACTCTCAAATACAGCATCCTTTTCCTGCTGCTGACCTTTATGACCTTCTTCTTCGCCGAAACCATAACCCGCCAACGCATCCACCCCATCCAATACCTGATGGTGGGCTGCTCTCTGGTGATATTTTATCTGCTATTGCTTTCGCTGTCCGAGCACATCGGTTTCGGCTGGTCCTATCTCATTGCTGCAGCCGGCGTAATTCTGCAGATCACTCTATATTGCTATACTATTTTACGAACCCGCAAGTTTGCCTTGCAGACCGGCGGGATCCTGACCGCTCTCTATGTGTTCCTGTATATTCTGCTGCAACTGGAAGACAGCGCTCTCCTGGTCGGCAGCGTCAGTCTGTTTGTGCTTCTAAGCATCGCCATGTACATAGTCCGCAACATTAAATGGTACCAACAGGAGTAAGCACAGGATCTCATACCAAAAACAGTTCATCCAGCGGTTTTCTGGTTCTGGGTTCCATTTCCCTCTTCTGATTGTATTCTGACAAAGAGGAAATCTCACCTATGTAGCCGATCACGACCATGGTCACAGGTTTGATATCATCCAGCAGGTTGAAATGCTCTGAGACCTTATCAGCCAAAAAACCGCCCATGTTATGAACATAGAGTCCCATAGCGGTGGCCTGGGCAGTCAGATTGCCTATCGCCAGACCCAGGTCGTGGCGTGCCCATTTGTTTTTTTCACCGGTGGAATAAGTCGTACGGACCAGAGTCAGCATCAGAAAAGGAGCTTTATCTGCCCATTCCCTGTTGCTTGGTTTCAGGCAGTCCAGCAGTTTCTGATATTTTTCTGAACCGTCTTTCAGAGACCAGATGAACCGCCAGGGTTGCTCATTATTGGCGCTTGCCGCCCAACGCGCCGCTTCGAACAAAGTCAGTACCTGTTCTTCGGTCAGCGGTTGATCGGAAAACGCTCTCGGGCTCCAACGCTCCTGCAGAAGTTCAATGATCGGATAGTCAAACTTGGGTTTCGGTTTCATTGTCTCCTCTTTATCTATCTATGTTATCCAAACAATTCCGTGTCCAGTTGCATGCTTCCAGCATACATGATAATCAATGACTTAGCTATGGATAACCGGAGTATAAGGGCATGGGAGCGTTTATACTCCGGTTATATATGGGTCTTTTCTGCCTGATGTTGTATGGGAGATGCAAGTCTGAGACAGGCAGAGTTACTTTCTGAGTGCTGCCTTGGTAAAGATATGCGCCGGGATCTTGACGTCAAATTCGACCCTGTCAACAATGAAGATGGTGCCCTTGCCGGATTTCAGTTCATCCTTATAGAGGACTTTTTTAGGGTACCAGCGTTGGCCGGATTGCATGACTTCCTGCACTTTGTAGGTTTTCAGAAGTTTGCCGCTTTTGGCATAAAGTTCCTGATACAGTGGCAGAAAACGCTCCTTATCGACATAAAGCTTCACATTTTGATAGGTGACATCAGCTTTTTTGGCCGTGAGATCCAAGATCCAGCAATCCCTTTTTTCATAGACCGTCTCATCCGTGACCACGGCAGCATAGCTTTCCTGCATTTTGGTCTCTTCCATCATGTCTTCATAGGAAAGGTCAGAACCCATGACGGACTGCTTCAGCATATTGCCTGAGATCTGAATGACCCTGTCGGTATTGGGATCATAGATCCAGAGGTTGTCGCCGTCCTTGAGCATTTTTGTGCCTTTTTCACGGGCCGGGGCAGTATATTCGGAAAACGCTTTATCCGTTCCCTGCGACCAGTTGTTGGAAACCATGGTGCGGCTGGCGCGCCGGGTCTGGACGATCATGGTGGTTTTGGCTTTCATTGTATTGGAAAGCATGTTGGCATCGATTTTGCGCAAAAGCTCCTCCCCTTCCGGAAAAGCGGCGCAGAGTTGAGTTAACGCAAAGGCCAGGATCATTATGATATTTAGTTTTTTCATGTTTCCAGTTCCTTGAAAAGTTGTGAGGTTTTACGGCGGAAGATGCCCAGGCCGGCAAGCAAAGCTCCCAAAATGGTGGCCATGATGCCGGGAAGCATTCCCAGCAGGACGTTTTTCCAATTCAGCGTGGTATAGATCACATTCTCCACCATCATTGAAGTATCCTTCAGTATGGCACTGAAGTTGAATCCCTTGTCCTTGAAGTAAAGAACCGCCACAATGCTGAGGGCGGCACCAATGACGGAACCAATGATGCCGATGACCAGAGACTCAATGAGCAGCCATCCGTAAAGATGGCCCTTGCTCTCACCCATCGCCAGGCGCAGACCGAATTCTCCGTAGCGGCGGATCCCATTCATCAGTCCAGCGTTCCACAGAACTATGCCGATGATAATGACGAACACAAAGCTGATCAGCGCCATGGCAAATTTCATATAGAGCAGCAAAAAACCCAGATCGTTCTGATCGGTCAGGGCCAGCATGACAGGATCAAATTCATCCCCGAGATTGTATTTGGCATTGAATTGCTGCTTGATGTTTTGCACTGTTTCATCGTCATATTCGCCGCCGGGCAGGTAGCCAAAGTATTCTGATGCGCCATCCTGCATGTCCAGAAAGGTTCTGACATCTTCAATATCAGCGATCAGGCCGCTGCGGTCAATGGCTTCCACGCCAAAGGTAACGGTCCCGCAGACGGAGAAATTGGCAAAACTCATGGCTCCAAAGAAACTGGAACCGAGCAAAGTGACCGTGGAATTCAATGCCAAACCGAGTTTGTCAAACAGAGTCTCACTCAGGATGATCTCGTTCGGTTTTTGGGGTAATCTGCCCCGCACCAGAGATTCTTGCAGGCGGAAATCATCCACCACGGTCTCATCTTTAAGATCAACAGCCAGGCCAAAAACATTGCCCTGTTCTCTGGTTTCGCCTATCGAATCCGGAACGTCCAGCAGTGCGCCAAAATAAATTCTGGGAGTCCAGCGGATTCCTGGAAAGTCCTTTTTCCAGTCATCCATCTCGTCGCCCATATCTATGAAGCCAAGGTCATAAGGTTTTTGGGAGATGTTTTCAGCATAGGCATTGGTTACAATTTTCAGATGTCCGGTCTCGAATCTGGCATTCTGATTGAGCATGGAACGGACAAAACCGTCCAGATAGGATGCCATGAAAACGATCACCATAACTCCGGCAGTTACTATCAGAATGGGGAAAAAGCTGCGGGAACGATCCCGGAGCAGGCCTTTCAGAATAAATTTCAACATCTACGCCTCTTCCCTACACCTTACCCAGCAAAGCATCCGTAGCTTTCATGCGTGCTATCCTGGCAGTCGGCAGCCAACTGGCAAAAGCGGTGACCGCCAGAACGATCAGAACCGTGGTTGTCACCATGCCGGGTGAATAGTAACATTGTATCGCTTCGGACATGCCGGCGATGTTGTAACCGGTCATTTCCTGCGGTATGGGATATCCTTTGGTGGCAAAATAATAGAAGAAGGGCAACCCTACCGTTCCCGTGAAAATGGTCCCCATTATCATATATAAAATACCCTCCAGGGTAAAGAGCCTGATGATCTGCTGTTTGGTCAGCCCCAACGCGATCAGGGTACCGATCTCCTTTCTACGCTTGAAGATGGCCAGGATCTGCGTGTCAAAAATGGCGATCATAGACAAAAAGAGCAATAGCGTAAACAGGACATATCCGCCTGCCCGTTTGGCATTTATCATGGCATCAGTGCCTGCCATCGCCTCATCGGTGCTGACATATCTCCAGTCTGCACCCAAGTCGGTGGATTCGGGTTTGTTTTTGAATACCAATATGGTGGCATTATTTTCCAAAGCCCTGGCTTCGTTCAGGCGGTCAAAATCTATCCAGACCTGACTCACATCAACCGTGGGCACAGGCGTTGCTATGACTCTTGCAATGATGAGGTCGGCAGCGTTATAGACGCCATTTACGTCCTTCCAGCGCAAAGTGACGATATCGCCTTCCTGCAGACGTGAGCTTTTTGCCATCTGGCTGCCGATCAGGGCAGGCACAAAACCTGATGTGGTATCTGTTTCCTTAAGCTCTGCCGATGGAATGCTCAGCACAGTTTGTCCCGCCGGGATGCCTTTGACCAGCACCGGTGTCATCCTGCCCTGCGGATAAAGTACTCCCGAGGAATACAATATGGGGACCGCTTTATCATCTTTGATCAACTGCTGCAGCGAGGACGGGATTTCAGCCTGGCTGTCATCCCAGGTGAAGCTGTCATATTTGTCATAATCCTTCTGCACAAAATGGCCTGAGCCGAATTCCCATTCCTGCATCTGTCTCCTGGCCAGTCTGCCCCACCCGTCATAGATGCCCTGCATCCAGATCATCCCTGTCAGCACGATGGACAGGATGACGACATTGATCAGACTGCGCCAACCGTTGCCCAGAATATTCTTAAACGCCAGTCCTGTTATCATCTTTCGCCACTTTTCCGTCTATCAGGGTGATAACTCTGTGCAAATGCTTGACCACCTTTTCGTCATGGGTGGAAAAGATAAAGGTGGTGCCCAATTCTTGATTTATCCTGCTCATTGTTTCCAGAATGCGCATTGAGTTTTCCGTATCCAGGTTGGCGGTTGGCTCATCAGCCAGAACAAGTTTTGGCTTTTTGACCATGGCCCTGGCAATGGAAACACGCTGGCTCTGTCCGCCTGAAAGCTGATTGGGACGGGATTTCATTTTGTCTGCTATGCCCAGCCATTCCAGAGCGTCCATGACTGCTTGCCTGCGCTTTTCCGGATTCATCTTAAGCAGCAGCAGGGACAGTTCCACGTTTTCATAGACGGTATAGACCGGCAAAAGGTTGTAGGTCTGGAAGATAAATCCGATCTGATTGCTGCGGAACCTGGCAGATTCCTTGGCTGAAAGTTTGGAAACTTCCTGTCCCAGGACCAGGACTTCGCCTTCCGATTGGCTGTCCAAAGAGCCTATGATGTTGAGCAGCGTGGTTTTACCCGAACCGCTGGGTCCGACAATACCGGCAAATTCGCCTTCCCTGATATCAAGCGTAACATCTTTCAGGGCAGCAAATTGACCCTCGCCGGTGGGGTAATACTTGGTCATCTTTTTGGTTTGTATAAGAATTTCAGACATGGTTACCGCCTTTTAGAATACATATGAAGCTATCAGTTTGATACCGCGTGAGTTATACAGTTTGTGCCGAGTCCCCGCATCCCAAAACAGGGACGCATCAAAGCTCCATCGATCATATTTCCGGCGCCAGATAACGCTATGCGTTGAGACCGTGGCATCGTCTTTAACCGTTCCGAAATAGTGGATTGTATCCAGCAAGCCGATGGGATAATTGGTTGTGTAAGCGAAAGTTAAGTATTCCCCGCTTAATTTATGGAGAGATGATTCCGTTTCCGACCAAAGCTGCGCTTCAGCCATCGTGTAAATTCCGTTGCCGATTCCTATCGTGTAGTCGAGTCCGACGGTGAGAGGAACCTGATATTTGCTCTCCAGAAGAAAAATAAGCGGAAGAGAATCAGTATAAGCAGGTATTAAAATCTCATAATCCTCCGGGATCGAGACATAACCCTCAGCCCAGATCCCGAACTCAAGGTCATACTTGGCATCCAAGCCGACCCGGGTTTCAGAACCGGTATCCTGACCCATGATCTGAGTCTCGGACCGGTGGTTGAAGGTCAAAGCCAATTCTCCCTTGGAGAGCGGATACTGGATCCTGCCACCCAGTTCGGGAGTGTTTTCTTTGGTGTAAGTTAGCATCTGTCCGTGCGTTTTGCCTTCGCCCCGGATGCCCCAGAGCCAGAGATTGGCATTATTCAGGAAATAGTATCGCAGCAGGGCGGCCTGCACGCCTTCGGTGCGTTCCAGAATATCGGTGGGATCGAGGGTATCGAACCATTGCAACGGCCGCAGGATCTGTGCCGAGCCGAAGTTAAGCCTTTGCAGGCCAAGCCTGGCCTCCATTTGCGGAGTGCCGGCTTTCAGCCAAAGGCGGTAGAGCTTTCCCCTCTGCGTGAAATCATCATCCCCTGGACGGAAGACCTGCCGGATCAGAGCATTGCCCATGGCTTGGCCCACCATACTGAAATCAGGGCTAAAGCTATGTGAGACATTAAGTTCCGGCTGATATAGCAGACTCAGGTCGGCCTTATCCTGTTCGTGCTCGAAATAGAACACTCCCGTGGCGGCGACCTCATTGCGCAGAAAGACGGAAAACCCGCTCAGACAATAAGATACGCCCAGCATCAGAATTAACACAAAAGCTGACTTCATATCGACTCCGATTGGCTTTTTGGGCATTGCATAACAATAAACCATAATCTGTTCAGCAGTCAATCTTTTTCGCTGTCCATTATACATCCTTTCTTCCAACTTCCTGCAGTAATGAACTTTGCTGCTTACCTCGCCGCCTCCGGGTAGCCTCTCCCTGAGCACCTCCGGCTAACCAATAGCGGTCAAAGGGAGACACAAGAGAATTGATCCCGTCCGGATTATGCTGAGTCCGGAAAATTTGTCTTGCAGGAAAAGGCAGGGTATTTAGTATATGGATTAGTGGAGAAAAATGAAACCTGAAAGCTTTGAGAAATTTCTGACCGAAAATGAAAAGCGGATCTATAATTACCTGCTGCGATTCGTAGAGGTCGATGATGACGCCAATGACCTGTTGCAGAATGTCTTCCTGGCATTCTATGAAAGGATCGGCGACATCGAGGAAAAGACTGCCACCGCCTATGTTTATAGAATGGCGCACAACATGGCGCTGAACTGGATCAAGCATCAGAAACGCATGATCCTCAAAGCTCCGGCAGACTTTCAGAACCTGAGGGACAGGTCAGGCCAAAGCTCTGAACCGGATTACGGTTTTCTCAACAAAGCCATTCAGGAACTGCCCGTAAAACTCTCCACCGTGATCCACCTGCAGTATTATGACAACCTGTCCTACAAAGAGATCAGCGCCCGGCTCGGAATCAGTGTCAAAGCCGTTGAATCACTCCTGGTCAGGGCCAAAAAACTGCTCCGTAAAAAAATAATAAAGGAAAACGGGGGAAAGAATGTATCAAGTTATGAACAGACAAATTCGGCTTTTGCCGAACAAGGATAAAGGTGAATAAAATGACGTGCCGTAAATTCAAAAAATTGCTGATTCCCTGGCTGGACGGTGAGCTCAGGCCTGAACAGGCGACAGAGCTGAAAGCTTTCCTGAGCCAATGCGGACAGGTGCGTCAATGTTCTGAGTGCCGGAAACTCATAGACGATTACCAAAGCTTTCATCGTCTCATGAACTCCATCCCCCAAAAGGAGTTTCCGGCCTTTTTGCATCACAGGATCATCGACGAGATCAACCGCAGGGAACCAGTTTATCACAAAAAGGAAGTGCGCGTGCGCTGGCAGACCGTTCCCGCCACCCTGGCGATCCTGCTCAGCCTGTATGTCGGTTCCCTGATCGGGATCAGGACTTTCAGCGCTCCTGCCCAAACCGTTGAAAATCAGGAGCTTTACAGCTATAACAGCAACTTCGGAGACCACGGTCTCGCCACTGATTTGAACCTGTCCGGAGGTACACAATGAGCAAACGCTGGATAGTTATTTTACTTTTTGTCTCGCTGGCTTTCAACCTGGCAGTGCTGGGCGTTTTTCTCTACACATCATTCTTTGGCAGAATGCCCTTCTGCCCGGCAGACAGCAGACCGGCTCGGGAACTGGCAGAACACCGCTTCTCCAGGGAAGACAGAGACAAGGCCCGTCCTGAATTTACTCTGGCCAACCGGGACGAGATCAAACAACTGAGAAGCGAATTCATGCAGAAACGCAGGGAATTCATCAAAGCTCTCAGCAAAGAAAACATTAATGAACAGGAAGTCCTGGCCGCCATGCAGACTTCCCTGGCCGCTCAGGAAAAGCTGGAATCCAAGATCGGAACCTCAATGCTGGAATTGCGCAAGAAGATGACGCCTGAACAGGCAAAAGACTATTTCCAGAAGATACTGGAAAGAAAAAGAGACCACAGGCCTGATTATGACAGGTCAAAAAGCATAGATAAAGAAAAAACTCAACAAGGAGAAAACCAATGAGAAAGATAATCCTGATCACGATCCTGATGATGACGCTCAGCTTCATGCTGTTCGCTCAGAACATGAGACAACACCAGATGAAAGACGACTGTGAAAATTGCGGCGACTGCAAAGAACAGCCGATGATGAAAGGCAAGGGCGTGGATAATCCCCAGCCCGGTCGTCAAATGATGAATTGGGACAAAGGCATGATGAAAGAACTCAACCTGACCGAAACCCAGATCAAGAAACTGGAAAACCTCAAAGCTGAACATGCCAAGCAGATGAATACCAACAAAGCCAGAATGCAAAACCTGCAGATCGACAAAGAAAAAGCCATGAAAGCCGAAGAATATACCAAAGTCAAACAGATCAACAAGACCATCGCTGATCTGGAACTTGAAATATCCAACCTCCAGGTGGACCATCACCAGGCCATGATGAAAGAACTGACCGCCGAACAGAAAGCCAAATTCGAAGAAATGAGAAAAATGGGCATGAGAGACGGTAAAATGCACAATAATATGGAAATGAAGAAAGAACATAAAGGCAAGTAAAGCAAGGAACTCCTCCCCATACCCCAAAAAAGATAAGCCGCACTAACCTGCGGCTTTCTTTTTTCTAAGATGTTTTATCGACCCCTATGTGAGCAGTTCTTTCACAAACTGCGGCAAGGCAAAACAACCCCTGTGCAGTTCCTCATTGTAATACCTGAAATCAAATCCATTCACTCTTTCAGCATTAAAATCAGTCAATGGGTGATATGTTTTACTTGCCATCTGGAACAGCCAAAGCCCTGCCTGATAGGTCTGGATCGCTGCCGTATAGGGCATCACGATGGGGAAGAGGTCTTTCAGATCATGATGCGCAGTTCTGATCACGTTCTGCAGATCAGGGATCCAGGGGCTTTCCGACTGGATGGTGAGGATGCCGTCGTCTTTCAGAGCTTTATGACAATCAGCATAAAACTCTCTGTGGAAAAGCCCTGCCGCCGGTCCGACGGGATCGGTGGAATCGATCAATATGACATCAAAATCGTTCCGTTTCGATTTCAGATAGGCGATTCCATCCTCGATCAGGACTTCTGCCCTGGGATCGTCAAATGCTTCTGCCAGAGTGGGGAAGAACCGACTGGAAGCATTGACCACCATTGCGTCGATCTCGACCAGAACAGCCTTCTTCACGCCTGGATGGCGCAAGACCTGTTTCAGGGTACCGCCGTCACCGCCGCCGATGATCAGAACCTTTTCCGGTCCGGGATGTGTGAACAGAGCAGGATGAGCCAGCATTTCGTGATAGACAAACTCATCCTTTTCCGTGACCATGATCACGCCGTCCAGCAGCATGACCAGCCCGAAATCCTGCGTCAGGACAATATCCAGGATCTGATACTGACTCTTTTCCTGATAGAGGTTTTGCTCCGCCTGAAAGGTCAGGCCCCGGGTTGGAGTATGCTTTTCCGTGAACCAGTAAGGCATCATGCCACCTCTGTTTCCTGATCTGGTTTGAACTTGAGCTTGGCATCGCCAACATCGAACAGGCCGCGCTTCAGTTCCATCTGGCTGACATGGCTGCTGCCTAGTTTCTCCTTCAGAAAATCAAACAGGATCCAGGGCTCGATGGTCTCTCCGCAGGTGAAAATATCCACTGCGGCATAGTTGTATTCGGGCCAGGTATGGATGGCGACGTGGGATTCGGCGATCACCACGACACCGCTCACTCCAAACGGAGAAAAGGAATGAAAGGTATGGGTCACCACGGTGGCCTTGCCGCGAATGCAGGATTCCACCATGGTGGTTTCAATGTATTTCTCGTCTTTCAGTGCTTCGCTGTTGCAGTCATAGAATTCGGCTAAGATCTGTCTGCCCAAAGCTTGCATGAGTCACCTCGCTTTTTTGTAAGGGTAAAAGGTTAGAAAAACTTCAGGCTGCCTTCAGAGAAACCAATCCCTTTGGCAGGATGAATAAAAAGCTGTCACCAGCGTGACAAGAGTGCCCAAAGGCAATGCAATATGTTAATATGAAATGGTTTAAAGGGGCAGGGGCGATTCCAATGAGGCGGTGAACACGGAAAGTTCCACCAGCACCTCCTCATCGTCAATTATGATGGGATGTTGCCTGTAAAGCTCCACATACAAAGCTTCTTTCATGCAATGTACTCTGGCAAAACGGTTAGCTTTCAAGGCAACTCCTTTGTTTAATGTATTAAAACCAATTTCTGCAGGCAGTTATGCTGTCAAGTACAAATGAAACCACAGATTCAGCCGATCAATCAGAAAGGCCTGTCCAAAAATGGATTGACTAATATAAAGAGTTTTTTAGCTTGATTTTGCATGTGCGGAATTTGCGGTATTTATAACTTAAACGGCAAGCCGGCTGACCAGGACCTGCTGCTGAAAATGACCAGTCTGGTCAGGCACCGCGGCCCTGATGACGAAGGCTATTGCCTGATCGATACGCAGCGGGGGAGAGCTGTGTCCGCAGCAGGCACTGAAACCATCGCTGAACTCAAATCCTCATATCCTCACTTGCCTGTTCAGATGGATGCTGACCTGGCTCTGGGATTCCGGCGCCTTTCCATATTGGATCTTTCCGCCAAAGGACATCAGCCCATGGCAGATTCAAACGGCTCGTGTTGGATTGTTTTTAACGGTGAGATCTATAACTATCTGGAGTTGAAAGCAGAACTGGAAAAGCTGGGCTATCAGTTTGACGCGCATACGGATACGGAAGTCATCCTGAACGCCTACAAAGAGTGGGGCACGGACTGTCTGAAGCGGTTCATTGGGATGTGGGCATTTGCTTTGTATGACCTGAAGGCAAATGTCCTTTTCTGCGCCCGTGACCGTTATGGCATCAAGCCTTTCTACTACAGCTTTGATAACTCATCATTCTGCTTTGGTTCAGAGATCAAACAGCTCCTGGCCTGCCCGCTAAACAAGGAACTCAACTATCCTATGCTGTGGCGCAGCCTGAAGATCAATGCTTTGCTCGCCTATGGCGAGGAGACCTATTTCAGGCAGATCAAAGCGCTGCGTCCGGGACACTACATCATCATCAGAGACAAGCAGTTAAAGACCTTTTGCTACGATGAGTGGGATGCTTCATCTTTTGAAAAGAGCAAGCTCAGTTTTGAGCAGGCGGTGGAACAGTACAGAAGCATTTTTCTGGACAGCGTCAAACTGCAGATGCGCAGTGACGTCGAAGTTGGAAGCTGCTTAAGCGGCGGGATGGATTCCAGCGCCATTGTCTGCACGGCGTCAAAGCTGACTGATAAACCCTTCCAGACCTTTTCCTCTTATTATGACGAAGACCAAGCCCTGGATGAAAGAAAGTGGATACAGCACGTCACAGAGCAGACAGGTTCCGTCTCGCATTTGGTTTCTCCTGCTCCTGACAAGACCATCGAGTGGTTCGAACAAGCAACCTGGCACAATGATCTGCCGGTGGGAGCAGGCTTTGTTTCGCAGTATGCAGTGATGCAGCTTGCCAGGGAAAAGGGCGTCAAAGTGTTGTTGGACGGACAGGGCAGCGATGAACTGACAGCCGGTTACAATCATGCTTTTTACCGCTACTTTGCCGATCTGGCCAGACAAGGCAAGCTCATGCAGATGGACAGGCAACTGCACCAATACTTCAAAGGAAAATCCATCGGCTTCATCCT
>Ga0209610_1000343_pt1 | contig 24352 bp, 21 predicted proteins | sample LakKivw275mmetaG_FD_184137 | JGI IMG/M metagenome (GOLD analysis project Ga0209610, IMG submission 184137) | Anoxic lake water microbial communities from Lake Kivu, Rwanda to study Microbial Dark Matter (Phase II) - Lake Kivu water 275m metaG... | ecosystem: Environmental > Aquatic > Freshwater...
GACGCATTCCACAATTTATTTGCAAAATTTCTTACCCCTTCAATCTTCTCATCGCCCAGAATCAAATTTCTTCCAGGAGTAGTTAGAGATGATAAAGTAAATCTTAAGACATCAGCTCCATTTTTTTTAATTATATCCGCCGGATCTATTACATTGCCCATGGATTTACTCATTTTCCGCCCGAATGCATCATTTACCAGAGGGTTGATAAAAACTTCCCGGAAAGGAACATCCTTTTTAAAATACAGACTCATCATAATCATCCTGGCTACCCAGAAAAAAATAATATCATGGGCAGTAACAAGAACATCGGTAGGAAAAAAATGTTTGATATCTTCAGTTTCTTCCGGCCAACCAAAAACTGCAAAGGGCCACAGGCAGGAACTAAACCATGTATCCAGAACATCCTGATCCTGTTCCACATTACTGCCACCGCATTTTGAACATCTTAGAGGGGTTTTTTCACTTACTATCATCTCATTGCAATCTTTGCAATACCACGCCGGAATCCGGTGTCCCCACCATAGCTGGCGGGATATGCACCAGTCCCTGATATTTTCCATCCAGTTGAAATATATCTTCTCCCATTTTTTGGGAATTATTTTCACCCTTCCTTCCTTCACTGCTGCGGCAGCCGGTCCAGTCAGCTCCTTCATAGATACAAACCACTGCATTGAAATCATTGGCTCTATTACAGTACTGCACCTTGAGCAAATTCCAATTGAGGACCTGTGAATATTTTTACCCACCAGGTAACCCTGCTTATCTAAATCACGCAAGACTTTTTGCCTTGCGGTGTTGCGGTCTAAACCCTCGTATTTCCCTGCATTGAAATTTAAGCTTGCATCCTTGTTAAATATATTAATTTCTTCCAGGCCATGTCTTTTCCCAATTTCAAAGTCATCGGGATCATGGGCTGGTGTAACCTTAACCGCCCCACTCCCAAACTCCATATCTACAAAAGCATCATCTATTACAGGTATTTTTCTTTCCACCAGTGGGAGGTAAACTGACCTGCCTTTATATTTTTTGAATCTATTATCTTCTGGATTTACAGCAACTGCCGTATCACCAAGCATTGTCTCAGGTCTTGTAGTTGAAACAACTATATATTCATCATCACTGGGCTTACCAGTTTTTTTATCAATTAAAGGATATTTTATATCCCACAGGTTTCCTTCTTTTTCGATATGTTCTACTTCAATATCGGAAATTGCGGTCTGGCACCTTGGACACCAGTTAACCATATAATTTCCTCTATAAATCAGCCCATTTCTATATAAGGTCACAAATTCCCTTGTGACCGCTTTGCAGTAGCAGCTATCAAGGGTAAACCTTTCCCTGTCCCAATCACATGAGCATCCCAGCAATTTTAATTGGGTTATAATTCGGCTGCCATATTTTTCTTTCCAGCGCCATACTTCTTCTACAAACTTTTCTCTTCCCAGCTGAAATCTATTTATATTTTTTTCTTCCAGAGTTTTTTCCACTACATTTTGAGTAGCTATTCCTGCGTGATCTGTCCCCGGTACCCAGGTAGTATTAAATCCTTTCATTCTCTTATATCTTACGATTACATCCTGCAGAATATTGTTCAGGGCATGACCGATATGAAGATAACCGGTTACATTAGGAGGTGGTATTACCATACTGAATGGAATTTTTGATTTATCGATCCTTGCAAAAAAATATTTATTTTCAAACCAATGCCAGTAGATTTTCTGTTCAAATGCTAAAGGATTGTATTTGCCCTTAATCTCACCAGTCATTTTAAGCTGACTTTTCTTCATCTTTCAAAAAGACTTTTTTGTTTGATCTACCAATTATCTCGGGCTCAGTTTTATTTTCAACAACCTCTCTGGTTATAATACATTTACCTATATCCTTACGCTCAGGTATTTCAAACATTATATTTAACATAATCTCTTCCATAATAGCTCTTAGCCCTCTTGCTCCTGTTCCTCTTTGCAAAGCATGTTTTGAAATCTCCCTTAAAGCATCTTCTGTAAATTCCAAGTCAACTTTGTCCATCTTAAACATTTTACTATATTGCTTGACCAGTGAATTTTTTGGTTCAACCAGAATTTTAATCAAATCATTTTCCGTAAGACTGGACAGGGTGCTAACTACAGGCAGCCTTCCAATGAGTTCTGGAATTAAGCCGTACTTTAATAAATCTTCCGGCATTGTCTGGGGAAGAAGTTTATCAATTTTTTCAATTTTATCTGAAACTTTTCCTGAAACAAAGCCAACACTACTTTTATTTATTCTTCTCTCGATTATCTTTTCCAGCCCACTAAACGAACCTCCGCAGATGAAAAGAATATTGGTAGTGTTAATTTGTATAAAATCCTGATGAGGATGTTTTCTGCCTCCATGTGGAGGAACATTAGCTTCGGTTCCTTCTAAAATTTTGAGCAGAGCTTGCTGTACCCCTTCTCCGGATACATCTCTGGTAATTGAAGGATTTTCAGATTTACGGCTGATCTTGTCTATTTCATCCAAATAAATAATACCGGTCTCAGCTCTTTTAATATCAAAATCTGAAGCCTGTATCAATCTTAGCAATATATTTTCTACATCCTCACCAACATAACCTGCCTCAGTAAGCGATGTTGCATCTGCAATGCAAAATGGAACATTTAATATTCTGGCTAAGGTTTGAGCAAGAAGAGTCTTGCCGCAACCTGTTGGGCCAATTAACAAAATATTGCTTTTTTGAATCTCTGTATCATCCTTGCCTGGCCTATTCTCATATTTTACTCTTTTATAATGATTATATACCGCTACAGATAGTACCTTTTTTGCCCTTTCCTGGTCAACAACATACTCATTTAAAATTGAATATATTTCTTTAGGTTTGGGAAGATCCTTGAAGTCAACTTCTCTCTCTTCCTTTAACTGTTCATCTATAATCTCATTACACAAATCTACACATTCGTCGCAAACGTAAACTCCGGGTCCCGCAATCAGTTTTTTTACCTGATTTTGAGATTTACCACAAAAAGAACATTTTAAAAAATCACTTTTTTTCCCGTCATTTGCTGACAATTTTACACACACTCCTGATAATATTATTTTTTATAAATAACTTCATCCACTATGCCGTATTCTTTGGCTTCCTTTGCACTTAATATAAAATCTCTTTCAGTATCCTTCTCCACTTTTTTTACTTCCTGACCGGTATGCTTGGCGATTATCTCATTTAGAAGAGCACGGATTCTCACCATCTCTCTCGAATGAATTTCTACATCAATCGTAGTTCCGGAAACATCTCCTGATGGCTGGTGCAGCATAACTCTCGAATTAGGCAGTGAAAATCTTTTGCCTTTTTCTCCTGCCAGAAGCAAAACTGCGGCTGCGCTTGCGGCCTGACCAATACAAATAGTGGATACCGGGGACTTTATAAACTGCATTGTATCATATACTGCCAGGGCAGCAGTCACAACTCCACCAGGGCTATTTATATATAGCTGTATATCTTTTTCCGGGTCTTCTGCCTCCAGATGGAGCATCTGTGCCATAACCACATTGGCAACATTATCATCTAAAGGTACTCCCAGAAAAATTATTCTTTCTTTTAGCAAACGCGAATAAATGTCAAAAGAACGCTCTCCCCTATTGGTCTGCTCAATTACCATTGGAATCAGATAATTATTATACATTTTAACCATCTCTCTTTTTTATTTATTTTGAACCAGGAGTCCAAAGCCTTTTAGCTTTTTTTTCTGCTCCTGTCTTATCTTCATCAGGCGTCCATATCTCTTCTTTACCTCCGCTGTCTGTATTCTTCTCCTCTGTTACCTGCGCACTACCTATCAGCAAATCAATTATCTTCCTTCTCTTAATAGTCTGGATTAGAGTTTTTTCTCCCTCAGGATTTTCAAAGAATTCTCTGATTTTTTTAATGTCCTCTTCTTTTTTGTATCTGCTAATGATATTATCTTTTTCTTTTTTTATTTCATCTTCTGAAGGTTCTATGTTTTTCTTTTCCGCTTTTTCCAATGCCTTAAAGATCAGATACTCTTTTACTTCTCTTAGCGCTCTCTCCCTGATTTCTTCATTTAGTTTATCTTCTGTAATATTTATAGCCTTAAGATAATTATTCCTGCTTATCTTCTGCTTCTTTAAACCTTCATCAATCTCTTCATTAATCTGTTTTATTCTACCAGTTACCATCACATTTGGAATATTAGACTTTATATTATCTATAATATGATTAAAAATTTCTTCTATTATTTTTCCCTTTTTAAAACTTTCTTTCTGCTCAATCAATCTCTTTTTAATGCTATCTTTAAAGTCATCTGCATCTTTATAGTCACCTAAGTTTTTCAAAAACTCCTCGTTGATTTCAGGTAATACCTTCTTCTTTATCTCTTTTATAAAAATGCTAAAACTTGCCTGTTTGCCCTCTAAATCCTTATTTTCAATATTTTCAGGCAGTGTAAGTATTACATTTTTCTTGACACCTTTTTTCATTCCAATAAGCGAATTTTCAAACCCGGCAAACAGAGTATTTGAGCCAACTTCTAAGAGATAATCTTCGGCGCTGCCGCCTTCAAATGCTTTACCTTCAATTTCACCATCAAAATCCAGTGTAACATAATCACCTTTAGATATTGGCCTATCATCTTCAACCGGTTCAAGTGATGCAAAGTTATTTCTGATATTATTTATTTGCCGTTCTAATTCCTGGTCAGATACATCCGTAGAAAGGACAGTAACCTTTATACCTCTATATTCAGGTAATTCTATTTCCGGTTCTAGTTCTAATTCTACTTCAAACCCTAAAGGTAAATCCTCTGCCAGCTGGGTAATTTTTACTTTCGGGTAGTCTATTGGTTTTAGATTGGATTCTATAATTATATTCGGATATAATTCAGAAATTGAAAGACTGGCAGCTTCATTTAGTACATACTGTTTACCAAAATTTGCATCTATTATTTGATAAGGAATCTTCCCTTTTCTAAAACCGGGAATATTTGCTTTTTGAGATATATTTTTATAGGCTTTGCCAATATACTTTTTTAAATAATTATTTGAAATCTCTATATCTAATTTAACCTTATTTAAATCAATCTTCTTCTGGTTTTTTATCTCATAACTCAAGTAAAATCCTCCTTAAACATCAGTAGTGAGTTAGTTCTATTTCAACATTAAGACTCATATTATAATAGAAAATAAATAAAATACAAACCAATCACGAAGAGTGTCCGCTCTTTCAAATCCCAGGAAATATGCCACTGGCATATTTCCTATTCAGTTAGTTTTATATTGTTTGAAATAATTTGTGTCTAAGTTGGTGCGAGAGAGGGGACTTGGTCTTTCGTCTCGCTTTGCTCGCTGCAGAGCCGCAGACTCCCTCGTCTTCGACTCAGTCCGTCTTTTCAAGTCCCGAAAACATGCACTTTTGGCATGTTTTCTTCTGTTTAGTTTTAAATTCCACTTTAAAAATTTGTATCTTTTCTGGTGCGAGAGAGGGGACTTGGTCTTTCGTCTCGCTTTGCTCGCTGCAGAGCCGCAGACTCCCTCGTCTTCGACTCAGTCCGTCTTTTCAAGTCCCGAAAACATGCACTTTTGGCATGTTTTCTTCTGTTTAGTTTTAAATTCCACTTTAAAAATTTGTATCTTTTCTGGTGCGAGAGAGGGGACTTGAACCCCTATAGGTGTTACCCCACTAGATCCTAAGTCTAGCGCGTCTGCCAATTCCGCCACTCTCGCAGAAATGGTGAGCCGTACAGGGATCGAACCTGTGACACCCTGATTAAGAGTCAGGTGCTCTACCAGCTGAGCTAACGGCCCACTTATAAAAAAATTGTTATGGTGCGCCTGGAGGGATTCGTTCTTTCGTCTCGCTTTGCTCGCTGCAGAGACGCAGACTCCCTCGTCTTCGACTCAGTCCGTCTTTTCGAATCCCTGAAAATATGCCACTGGCATATTTTCAACTGTTTAAGTCTATCATTCTACAATTACTGCCTTTACATTTATGGTGCGCCTGGAGGGATTCGAACCCCCGACGCACGGATTCGAAGTCCGACGCTCTATCCAGCTGAGCTACAGGCGCAAATTTTAAAAATGGGGTGAGAAACGGGGATCGAACCCGCGACCCCAGGATCCACAATCCTGTGCTCTACCAGCTGAGCTATTCTCACCATTTAAATTCTCAAATCAAATACTGAAAGTAAAATTACTCAATATTGTCCAGTAATCTTAAACTTCTGGCATATTTTACACAGTCTGGCTTTATCAATCTTTACAAACTACAGTAACTTTATATGGTACGCCAGGAGGGATTCGTTCTTTCGTCTCGCTTTGCTCGCTGCAGAGACGCAGACTCCCTCGTCTTCGACTCAGTCCGTCTTTTCGAATCCCGTAAAATATGCACCTCTGGCATATTTTACACAGTCTGGCTTTATCAATCTTTACAAACTACAGTAACTTTATATGGTACGCCAGGAGGGATTCGAACCCCCGACCCACGGATTAGAAGTCCGTTGCTCTATCCAGCTGAGCTACTGGCGCAAAAATCTATAGAATTATTATAACAAATTAAAATTTATTATAAAAAAGTGTCTGTAATTCCCGTATGCACCAAAAGACAGAGTAATACTTTAGTTAATATCAACCTAGAAGTCAAGGGAGTACCAACACATTTACTTTTAAAATACCTCTAACCTAAGATTAAGATTTTTCAACCAATTCATCCCTATCCTCTTAACTTCTTTATTATCATAATGTGGCAAGAAACTCAGATGGGCTGATTATTCTAATTCCAATATGGGGAAAATCATTCTTATCGCGGGTAATAATAAAATCGCAGGTTGAATTTATTGCAGAAAAATATTGAATTGAATCTTCATAATCTTTATTTTTTATAGACCTTGCTTGTTTTAATATTTCCTTTGTTAAAGGTATTATTTCAAACTCATCAAGGATCTGGTCAATAATTTTCTCAACAAATTTTAATTCTATTATTCTTTTAAGAATGTAATAAAGATTATTTATAGAGATTGCAGAAATATAGCCGGCAAGTCTTTTATCAGAGATTAAAGACCAGATTTTAGAACTATCTTTATAATATTCATCTCTCTCTAATATAACATCTAAAAAGAGATTTGTATCAAGAAGTACCCTCATATTTTTTTAACTTTTCTTCATAAATTTTATCACGAAGTTTTTTATAACTTTCACCTGCTTTTGAATTTGCAATTCCTATCCATTTTTCTACTTTTTCTGAAATTTCGAAATTATTGCTTTCTAAATACTGTTTATAGATAAAATCCGAAACAATATTTGAAATGGACTTTCCGGTTATTTTTGATATCTTTTTTGCCTTCTCGCTTATCTCTTTATCTACATATAAAGTTAGTTTTGTTTTATTCATATTAAACCACCTCTACGTACTGTAAAATTATACAATACGTATATTAAAATTTCAATAGTTATAGATACTTTTTTGGATGACACAACAGTTTATAATTAGAAACTATCTGTTTGTTAATGAAATATATATTTTTACACTATTGTTTACATAAATAAAAAAGGTTCTAAAAAATAGAAATGGAGCGGGAAACGGGATTCGAACCCGCGACCCTCAGCTTGGAAGGCTGACGCTCTAGCCAACTGAGCTATTCCCGCCCGAAATGGTCGGGGTGAGAGGATTTGAACCTCCGACCCCCTGCTCCCAAAGCAGGTGCGCTAAACCAAACTGCGCTACACCCCGATTACAAGAGATAACATTTTAGCAGAAAGAATAATATCATAATTCTAAAAATTTACCAAGAAAAACGCTGCAGGAGCCCCTGTATTTATGCGTTGGGAGTTGTCAAAATAAACTTGCACAGAGCTCTAAGAGCTTTTCCCCTGTGACTGATACTATTTTTTTCATTCTGGGTCAACTGGGCCATTGTTTTTTTGTACCCTGTCGGAATGAAAATACAATCATAGCCAAAACCACCAGTACCCTTTTCCTCAAAACCTATAAAGCCCTCGCAAACACCTCTGGTTTCAAAAATAGAACCCTTTTCCGGGTCCCACAGCACCGCACTGCAGACGAACCTAGCTGTCCTGTCGGAAATCTTTTTTACATTTTCCATTTCCTTAATCAGTTTGTCTCTATTTTGTTTATCCGTAGCATCTACCCCTGTATATCTTGACGATTTTACTCCAGGTCTGCCTCCTAAAAAATTAACCTCCAGCCCCGAGTCATCAGCAAGAGTGATTTTATTTGTATAAAGAGAAATACTTCTGGCCTTAAGTCTTGCATTCTCTAAAAAGCTGTTTCCCTTCTCACCTACATCCGGAAACTTTTTAAAATCTTTAAAAGTCAGCCATTCTACCTCCGGTAAATCATAATAAAATGATTTTATCTCTTTGATTTTTCCAATATTTTTTGAAGCAATAACTATCTGCAATAGATTAGCACCTGAATGATTAAATAATAAAAAAAATAATAATTACAAATTCTGACTTAATATCTTCTTTTGAATTTCTATAATTTCTTTGATAGCGGTAGTCGCCTTTTCCAGCATTTTATCAAAGCTCTCCCTGCTAAAAGGAGTAACTTCTGCAGTAGATTGAACTTCAATTAATTCACTCTTGGAATTCATAACTACATTCATATCCACCTGTGCTTTTGAATCCTCTTCAAAGCAAAGGTCCACCAGTATCTCTCCATCAACAATACCCATGCTTACCGCAGCCAAAAAATTTTCTACTGGCATTATATCAATAATCTTTCTCTCAATCAGTGAATGCATGCAATCAAAAAGAGCAATAAAGCTACCGGTTATTGATGCGGTTCTGGTCCCACCATCCGCTTCGATTACATCACAGTCTATCCAGATGGTTCTTTCACCAATCTTACTTAAATCAACCACACTTCTAAGTGACCTGCCAATTAACCTCTGGATTTCATGAGTCCTGCCATTGATTCTGCCAGCAGTTTGGGCCCGTATAATCCTCTGCGGGGCAGCACCAGGAATCATATCATATTCAGCAGTAATCCAGCCTGATCCCTTGCCTGCCAAAAACTTGGGGATTTTATCTTCCACAGTAGCTGTACACACAATCCTGGTTTTCCCCATCTCAATAAATACTGAACCATCAGCATGTGATATATAATTCCTGGTTATCTTTATTTTTCTAATTTCATCTTTTTTTCTACCATCTATTCTTTCAAACATCACCGTCAACCTTTCCTTTTAATAATGTTGGTGCATCTTCTTTTTATTACCTTTCAGATATCCAGTTTTATTCTTATAACTTCCTTTATCTCCTCGCCCAGGAACATCTTTCCTACTTCAAAGAAATTACTCCTTATACCTGTTTCGTAAAAAATTCTTTCTGGCTCTTTTTCTTTACCCGCGCATAACCCTCTTTCTTTAAGCATTTTTTTTACATCTTTTGCAGTCTCCACCGCTGAACTTATTACCTTGATCCCATTACCGCTGCAGGCTAAAATCTGCTTTTCAATTAACGGAAAATGGGTGCAGCCTAATATCAGTACATCAATACCAGCCTCAAATAATGGTTTTAGATAACCGTAAATCACCTTATTAAGACTCCCGCCTTCGAGAATACCTTTTTCTACAAAGTCCACCAGCAAAGGAGCAGGTGCAGAGAACGTCTTTATATCAGAATCTATCTTTTCAATCTCTCTCTCGTATGCATTACTTTCAACCGTGCCTTTGGTTGCAATAACTCCCACCTTTTTATTTCTGGTATTGCAGACAGCAGTTCTGGCTCCTGGCTCTATTACTCCTATAATTGGTATATCATAATGATTCTTTAAATCGTTCAAGGCTGCAGCAGTAGAAGTATTACAGGCAATTACAATAAGTTTTACGTCTTTATCATAAAGAAATTTGGTTATTTTAAAAACAAATTTTTTAACTTCACCTAAATCGCGTGGGCCGTACGGAACCCTTTCAGTATCCCCGAAATATATAGTGCTTTCATCAGGAACAGCCTTTATTATTTCCCGTAGAACAGTAAGACCGCCAACTCCGGAATCAAATACCCCTATTGCTCTATTATCCAACTTTATTCTTTCTGTATTATTTATTAATTTTCCTTAAGCCCACCGGCAATATTAAAAATATATGCTTTAACTGGTAAATCACGTTTTTTTAATCTACTAATTATATAATTTTAAAATAAAAATAAAAAAGCCTTCTAGTGTTTATCTTTTTAACGTAACTCTTTTTTAAGGATATCGTAGAATCTGTCTCTTGCCACCGGAGCCATCTCTCCTGGTGCCCCTGGCCCGCCGTGGATCATGGCAATACAAAGGGGGGGTTCCCATATTTCCTTAAGTTTTTCATACAATTCCTTTATTTTTTAGTAATCCCCCATAAATCAATTTTTACCAAAAATTTTTTATTTATATGCATTTTTTCTATGACTTATCCGTAATACCAATACGGTACTTCCCAATATTGTATATACCGCTCTGTAATTACCAATTCTATATGAGAATAATCCTGCAAATTCGCCTTTTAATTCTTTCCCTTTGAATGGATTACCTTTTAACATATTTTCAATCTCGTTTAATATTCCCGGTAATTCCTTTTTGTCTATTTTTCTTAAATCTTTTTTTACAGATGATTTATATACGATATTATATTTCAAGCTCTTTCCTTAGATCTTCTGAAGTTATTATTTTATCCTGTTTATCCCTTAACCTATCCAGAGCAATCTGATAATCTGCATACTCATCCAGATACTGCTCCAACGCAGACTTTATTATAAAACTTTTTTTTCTTCTAATCTCAAGGGATAAATCGTCCAGTTTTTCCGATATTTCTTCAGGCAGCCTTACGGTAATGATCTTAGACATATTAAACTCCTTCGTATTCTTTGTATTACTTAAGAATACATTGTAATTATTTTCCTGTCAAGAAATATCTAATGATACTATGGCGCATTATTTGCTTTATGGTGGATGCGGCTGGAATTGAACATGTTTTTTTTAGATATCAGTTACCAGACATATTGCAAAGTATCAATGATTGTCTGGAATATATTAAATTGAAATTAAATTAAAGTTATTTGAAAGAGTTATTATCCATATTATGTACAAATATTAAAATACTTGACATTATGCATTTATAATGCATAATTTAGATTGATAAAGGTTTAATATGGATACAGAAAATAAATATATTAAGAGAACTCTTGAACCGGTTTTAAAAAAAGCAGCTGCTGAATTTCCAGCAGTTGTGCTTACAGGCCCTCGTCAGTCCGGTAAAACCACCATTCTTAAACACTTGTTCAATAAAAGCCACAAATATGTTTCACTTGAACTTCCAGATATTAATGCATCTGCTGCTAATGATCCGCGGGGATTTCTTGATATGTATTCCCCACCTGTAATTTTTGATGAAGTTCAGTATGCGCCGAATCTTTTATCTTACATAAAAGAATATATAGATTCCAATCGAAGCAAACATGGACAATATATTCTAACTGGTTCACATAACCTTCTCTTAATTAGACATGTAACTGAATCTCTTGCAGGACGTTCGGCAATACTAAAACTCCTTCCACTTTCATGCAAAGAAATTATGAATAACCCTCATTCAAAATTACCATGGGAATCAACAAATACACAACATAAGCATTATAAACTCTCCTATGAGTCTTTATGGAAAAGTTTGATCCGGGGTGGTTATCCTGAACTTGTCACTGAACCTTATCGCGATATCACACTATGGCATGCAAGTTATGTACAAACCTATCTTGAACGGGATGTACGTATTTTACGGCAGGTAGGTGATCTTACTCTATTTCAAAATTTCCTACGTATGATAGCAATACAATGCAGCCGGCTTTTAAACCTTACAGATATATCAAGAGATCTTGGAGTAGCAGTCAATACTATTAAAGCATGGTTGTCAATATTAGAAGCTACATATCAGATAACCATACTACGCCCATATTTTGCTAATATTGGAAAACGTCTTGTTAAAACTCCTAAAGTATATTTTACAGATGTTGGTACACTTTGTTATCTTGCTGGTCTAAAAGATCCTGAGCATGCATCTTCCGGTCCAATGGGTGGTGCTATTTTTGAAACAGCAGTACTATCTGAATTAATAAAAACTTTCATACATCGCGGGAGAGAACCACAAATATATTTCTGGAGAACAACAGCAGGAACAGAAATAGATATTATTATTGAATATGGCGGCAAATTAATTCCTATAGAGGTTAAGCTTTCTTCAACACCGAGAATTTCGATGGCATCGGAAATAAAAATTTTCCAAAAAGATTTTAAAAACTGCTCAGCAAAAGGATATATAATACACCCTGGAGATATTCAGCTTCCATTAGGCTCGAATATTATTGCTTTACCATTTGCAAATCTATAGTTTAAGCACCTTTATTGGGTTTTCTCCATTTCCTTAAATTCCATAATCCTTTTATAAAAACAATATACTAAATTTGCATATTATACGAAATAATTTCAAATCTTCTAGTTATTCTTCTAGTTATTTTAGAAATAACAATTTAAAAGACTATATCCGGAAAGCATTGGTGCAAAATATGGTGGAGGCGGCGGGAATCGGTCTTTCGTCTCGCTTTGCTCGCTGCAGAGCCGCAGACTCCTTCAGCTTTCGCTTCAGTCCGTCTTTTCGATTCCCGTAAAATATGCACTTATGGCATATTTTACACAGTTAAAATTCATCAATCTTTGCAGACTATGGTATCTTCATGGTGGAGGCGGCGGGAATCGGTCTTTCGTCTCGCTTTGCTCGCTGCAGAGCCGCAGACTCCTTCAGCTTTCGCTTCAGTCCGTCTTTTCGATTCCCGTAAAATATGCACTTATGGCATATTTTACACAGTTAAAATTCATCAATCTTTGCAGACTATGGTATCTTCATGGTGGAGGCGGCGGGAATCGAACCCGCGTCCGAAGACATTGTCACTTAAATATCTACAAGCTTGTTCCATATTTTAAATCTCACTTTTTATGCTCGTATGGACACGATCAAAAAAGCCAGCCCGCATTAAATTTCCTCCAGTATTACTGCAGACAAATCACACTGGAGTATCCTGCTAACCGGCGCCTGTCGAAAAGCACAGGAAACTTTTCGCAGACGTAGCAACTTAATTTAAGCTGCTAATGCTAATTCACTATTATTAGCGTTTATGTTTAGCTCAGTTATTTACGAGTTCTGATACTCGACTTGCAATTTAAGCTCAACCTATCCCCGTCGAATCCAGATCGCCCCCTTTAATTATGGGCAGAACTTCAGATTTAACGCAAGCATATTCTATACTAAAACTAATATTTTTTCAAAGCCCTCTTTATTTCAAGTTCATGTTCTCTATTCTGTATATTTCTACGCTTATCTCTTTTGGCTTTGCCTTTGGCCAGTGCCAGTTCAACCTTAACTTTGTTTTTTATCATATATACTCTTAACGGAACCAGGGTAAGGCTTCTGTCAATTAATTTCCCTGCTATTCTGTCAATCTCCCTCCTGTGCATAAGCAGCTTCCTGGTCTTTGTAGGATTTATATCTTCGGCTCTGCTTTTACTGTAGGGCGATATATGCATATTATAAAGAAGTAGCTCATCATTTCTTATCCTGCCGTAACTATCTTTTAAATTAAGCCTGTGGTTACGGATAGATTTGACTTCACACCCTTCCAGTACTATACCAGCCTCATAGGTGTTTAAAATAAAAAAATCCCTTAAAGCCTTTCTGTTCTGGGCAATTATTATTTTATTTTCCTGGTAACCGCTCTTTTTTTTTAACCTGTTCATTCAATTTCACTTATAAGTGATTTTATTTCCTCAATAGCTTTATTTAACTGCAGGTCTTCTGTAGCATCTGGTTCTAATTTAACCAATATATCAGGCTCTATTCCCACCCCATCTATGAAAGAACCTAAAGGCAGGAAATATTTTGCAGTTGTAAACTTGATTCCTGAACCATCTGTAAGCTCGTAAATCACCTGAACAACTCCCTTTCCGTAACTTCTCTCTCCAACTAAAATAGCTCTGTTATTATCTCTTAACGCACCGGCAACCAGCTCAGAAGCACTTGCTGAAAATTCATTAATCAATATAACTAAGGGAATTTCAGTATATTTTCCTTTTCTGGCAAAATATTTATCAATTCTTTCTTTATTTTCCATTCTTCCTCTTATAGTAACAATTATGCCTTCATCTAAAAATAAATCACATACCTCAACTGCATCATCCAGTACACCGCCTGGATTATTTCTTAGGTCTAAAATTACTCCCTTAGCACCACCGTCAATTAACTTTTGAATTTCCCTGTCAAGTTGTTGCACACCTTTATTCTGAAAATCAAAATACTGTATATAGCCTATATCTTCTTCAAAAATATCTGAGATTAGATTAGGGACATCAAACCTTGCTCTGGTAACAGTTACTTCGATAATATTGTCATCTTCGGGCCTATAAATTTTAAGATTCACTTTAGTCCCTTCTTTCCCTCTTATCATAGCAACTACCTTTTCAAGAGCCATATCTTTTATATCCATACCGTCAACTTCAGTTATAATATCCCCTTCTACAATACCCGCTCTACAAGCAGGTGTATCAGATAGAGTTCTCACTACCACAATCCGGCCTTCATTATCAAGAGTTACGATAATCCCTATGCCGCTCATAGTTCCGCTATAGGACTCCATAATCTTTTTATATTCTTCAGCAGTGAAATATTCTGTATATTTGTCATCAAGAACCAAGAGTATGCCTTCTATAGCTGCTTTGAGTAATTCTTCCTTACTTCTTTCAACCAGCGCACTTCCGGAAACAAGGTCTATGATTTCCTCAATGGGTTTTATACTAAACTTACTGGTGATACTTCCAGATATTTCCTCCAGAATACTACCTCTATCTTTGGAAGCACTATTCTGGTTAGCATTAAATAAATATCCTTTAAAAGAATCAAAACTGATTCCTATCCATAATCCAGCAGAAAATGTAAATATAACAATTATTACTGCAATTACTACTCTTAAAACATTTTTTTTCATAAAAATATCACCTGATTAACTAACATTAAATATTCTAATTGTTATTGTAAATAAGCAAGTGGATTCTGCGGAGCTCCATTTATCCTGACCTCAAAGTGTAAATGTGGACCTGTAGTCCATCCGGTAGAACCGACCAGCCCGATAACCTGCCCTCTCTGCACAAACTGGCCCATAGAAACATTTATACTGGAAAGATGAGCATACCAGGTAGCAAATCCTCCTCCATGATAAAGCATAACAGAGTAACCATATCCGCCAAAATAGCCAGCCTGCACTACCTGCCCCCCATCCGCTGCTTTCACCAGAGTTCCATATGAAGCTACGATGTCTATGCCTGAATGAAACCTGTTATATCCAAATATTGGGTGATATCTATTGCCGAAACCGGATTGTATTCTGCCAGCCACAGGCCATGCAAATTTTCCTGAAGGAGCTGAACCATACTTATAGCTCTCAAGAATCCTTGTAACCTCTGCCTCTTGAATTTCAAGTTTCTTTTCCATCTGTATAAGGGCATTCTTGTTAGCAGTGGTACTGGAAAGCAAATTCTTCTTTTCATCATATATGCCTTCAATTTCATTTGCCTTCTGCTCAGCCTGTACAACCAGCTGCTTTACCTTGTCTTCATGCTCCTTCTGTTTCTCCCTTAAATCAATTATGGATTTTTTTATTCCTATAGTCGCAGTCTTTTTTTCCTTAACCTCCAGGATATTCTGCGTATCCTGCTCGGCAAAAAGATTCATAAGCTTCAACTTTGATATGAAATCCAGGAAATCTTCTGCTTTCAGTAAAATTTCCAGTATATTGCTGTTTCCATTCTTATAAATAGCTGCAACTCTATCATTTAAAATTCTTATTTTTTCTTTAAGCTCATCCTCTATCCTTTTTAACTCTTCCTCTTTTAAAACCAGCTCTATGGTTGCTTTATCAACCTCGCTCTTTGCTTCATCCTTTTTCTTATAAAGATCATCCAGTTCAGACAATGCACCCAATAACTGATTCTCTACCTCATCCACTTGGTTCTTGTATTCTTGTACCTGTTTTTCTACCTCTTTCCTTTTTTGCTGGGTCGTTTCCAGATCCTTTTGTATCTGTTCTAATTTCTCTTCAAGAGATTGCGCATAAATAAACTTTGGAGATGCACTAGAAATAAGATTAAAACTGGAGAGTGCTATAATAATTGTTACAAATACGGCTATGATGTTCTTACTTTTAATTATCATATCATTTCATTTTTTATTATAACTATTTTAATACTAATTAAAAAAAATTAAAAATTTAAAAATATAAGCCCTTAAACTTTTACATACCTTCTCAAGGCAATAACACTACTTAAAATTCCTATAAGGCCTCCCAGTACTAACACTCCTACGTATACATATAACATAACATTACCGCTTCCAACTATAGCTAATTCTTTAATCCGCATAATATCTACAATTGCTCTCTCGCCCTTAATAAGTAAGAAATTACCTATAAAAAACAATAAGATAATAGAAATGATACTTCCTATAAATCCCTCAAAAAAACCTTCAAACAGGAATGGAATTCTTACAAACCAGTTAGTGGCACCCACTAGTTTCATAACTTCAATTTCCTTACGACGGGCATAAATAGAGAGCCTTATGGTATTAAATATCAATACAATAGCTGCCAGAAGAAGCACTATAATTATCAAAAATGCTATAGTTCCAATAATTGCAGTTATTGAAAACAATGGTTTGACTACTTTCCTTTCGTATATCACATCATCAACACCTTCTATAAAATTTCCATCCCTGTCATAAAAACGGAGCTCTACCTGATCAATCTTTTCGGGATTATTTAAAGTTATATCAAAAGAAGCCGGAAGCGGATTCCCATCGATCTCTTTTAAGATATTACTTCCTTCCATTTGCTTCTTAAATCTTTCCAGTGCTATGTCTTTGGATACATATTCTACACTTTCAGTTTCCTCCCAGCTTATTATCTCCTGTTCAATATATTCCTTTAACTCTTCTGAAATATTATCTTTAAGATACACCCTCAACTCTACCTGGCTTTTTATTGAGCTCATTATCCCCTGTATATCATAAACGATTATTGCAAAGAACCCCACAATAAACAAAGTAATAGCAACAGTGGTAATAGCAGTAAATCCCATAAAAAAGTTCCGTTTCAGACTGGTAAAAGTCTCACTAAAAAAATACCTGGTTCGTACCATCAGTCCCCATACACCCCTCTCTTCTGGTCCCTTATTATTTCTCCTTCTTCAAGCTCAACAACTCTTCGCCTCATTGAATTCACAATGTTCCGGTCATGTGTGGCCATCAGTACTGTAGTACCGATAAGATTTATTCTGGATAGTATCTTCATAATTCCTTCTGATGTTCCTGGATCCAGATTCCCGGTAGGTTCATCTGCAAGAAGTATAGGCGGTCTGTTCACAAATGCCCTGGCAATAGAAACTCTCTGTTGTTCACCAGCTGATAATTGATGAGGATATGAATTTAATTTACTATACAACCCTACAAGTTTTAAAACCTGGGGCACCCGAATTTTAATCTCATAAGTCGGCTTACCAATAACTTCAAGAGCAAATGCTACATTCTCAAACACGGTTCTATTTGGCAGAAGCTTATAGTCCTGAAATACACATCCTATATTCCTTCTAAGTTGAGGAATCCTGCTCGATTTAAGATTACTGATATTCCTCCCGGCTATATATATGTTGCCATTACTTTCATCAATTTCTTTTATAAGCAACTTTATAAAGGTAGATTTGCCTGAACCGCTTGGACCTACCAAAAAAAGAAATTCACCTTTTCTAATAACCAGATTGATTTTTTTCAATGCAACAGTATTATCCTCATATATTTTACTGATATTTTTAAATTCAATCATATTCATTTCAAACTAACTCTTTTATTTCCCCCCAATTTTAATAATGAAGAGTTTACCCTCTGGATAATTTTTTTTCAAGAAAACCTCTTATTAGTGAATCTATATTGCCGTCCAGCACTGATTGTACATCTCCAATCTCAATTCCTGTTCTATGATCTTTAATTAATTGATATGGCTGAAGAATATAACTTCTTATTTGATTTCCCCACCCTATTTCTTTTTTTTCTCCCCTTACTTTATTAATTTCTTCTATATTTTTTTTCCGTTCCAGTTCAAAAAGTTTTGATTTTAAAATCTGTATAGCAGTTTGCCTGTTAAGTATTTGAGATCTTTCATTCTGACAATTTACCACAATATTTGTAGGAAGGTGTGTAATTCTTACCGCCGAATCTGTGACATTTACATGCTGGCCTCCGGCACTACTGGATTTAAAAGTCTCAATTCTTAAATCCTCCTTGCTTATTTTTATATCGATATCTTTATCGAGAAATGGTATTACATCCACAGAGGCAAAAGAAGTATGCCTGCGTTTAGAAGAATCAAAAGGTGAAATTCTCACCAGTCTATGAATTCCTTTTTCCGATTTCAGCAACCCATATGCGTTTTTGCCGGTGACAGTAAAAGTAGCATTTTTTATTCCTGCTTCTTCACCTGTCTGATAATCATTAAAACTATAAGAAAGCTTTCTCCTGGCCATCCACCGTGTATACATCCTGAGCAGCATCTCAGCCCAATCCTGGGATTCTGTCCCTCCTGCCCCGGGGTGAATAGTTACTACTGCTGGATAAGAATCATATTTATCATTTAAAATAGCTTTTTCTTCCAGATCGCTTAATAAATCTTTGATGCTTTCCAGATCTTCTACCAATTCCTCTTCAAAGCTCCTGTCCTCTTCATTTTCAAGTATCTCCAGCGCTAACCTGGCATTTTCCATTTTCTCTTCTAAATTTTTAATATCGCAAACTATTTCTTTAAGTTCAGCAATCTCCTGGGTAATACTTTGTGCCCTGCCGTGGTCTTCCCAGAATTCTTTGGAAAGAGTTTCACTTTGGAGTTTTTTAAGCCTGGTAATTTTATTATCTATTTCAAAGACAATCCCGTAAAAAAACCATCTTTTGTAACAATTTATCTAATCTTAACTTATAATCTTCTATCATAAAACCCTCCAGCTAATTTATTTATATTATATTACCTGCCGCAACATTTTTTATATTTCTTACCGCTGCCACAGGAGCAAGGGTCATTTCTTCCGATTTTTTTTGCAGTTACAGGCTTTGTCTGCAAGGCTATTGATCCGGATTTTGAGGGACCGCTTGTAACTATATTTGTTACTTCATTCTCTCTTACGGTTTTTTGTTTCTCCTGTTCCTCCCTGGTAACTATCCTGACATTATATAATAGCCTTACTGTATCAAACTTTATTTCCTCTATAAGCTCTTTAAATAAATTAAATGTCTCCCGCCTGTATTCAACCAGCGGGTCCATTTGACCAATAGCTCGTAGTCCTATACCCTCCTTCAGGTAATCCATTTCTAAAAGATGACCTCTCCACATATTATCAATAACATTTAACATCACTATTTTTTCCAGTTTTCTTATAACCGGAGGGGAATAGTTATTTTCCCTTTCCTCGTAAATCTGGTAAGCTCTTCCCGCCAATTTTTCCTTTAAAATACTGATATCCCACTTACTTTCGCCAAATTTCTTCCTGTCTATGATATCAGTTATTATATCGGTGGAAAATAAAGGAGTCATATAATTAGATAGCGTCTCCAAATCCCAATTTTCCGGATAATCACCGGGATTTATATGAATATCAACGCTTCTTCCTATTATGTCTTTAATCATTTCGCAAACTACTGACCTTAAATTCTCTTCTTCTAAAATTTTCTTTCTTCTAGCGTAAATCACTTCTCTCTGCTTATTCATAACATCATCGTATTCAAGAACATGCTTCCTTATTTCAAAATTTCTCCCTTCTACCTGCCTCTGTGCATTCTCAATTGCCCTGCTTATTATAGGATGTTGTATTGGTAAATCATCTGGAAAATTAAAGGTCTCCATTATCCTATAAATCCTTTCCGATCCAAAAAGTCTCAGCAAATCATCTTCTGTGCTCAGGTAAAACTGGCTTGAACCAATATCTCCCTGGCGGCCGCTTCTTCCTCTGAGCTGATTATCAATTCTTCTGCTCTCATGCCTTTCTGTTCCAAATACATGAAGACCTCCAAGTTCTACGACTCCTTCGCCAAGGACTATGTCTGTACCTCTTCCCGCCATATTTGTAGCAATAGTAACTGAATTTTTTTGCCCGGCTTTGGCAATGATTTGTGCTTCTTTTTCATGATATTTTGCGTTTAAAACTTCATGGGGTATACCTCTTCTTTTCAGCATGTTGCTAAGTCTCTCAGACTTTTCAATAGATATAGTCCCCACCAGTACCGGTTGACCTCTGTTGTATCTGGAAACTATATCCTCTACAACATTATCAAATTTAATCTGTTCAGTTTTATAAATCAGATCAGGAAGGTCTTTCCTTATCATTGGTTCATTAGTAGGTATAACCACAGTTTCAAGCCCATAAATATGCCTGAATTCGGCCGCTTCTGTTAGCGCAGTACCGGTCATGCCCGCTAATTTCTCATACATTCTAAAATAATTTTGAATAGTAATGGTGGCAAGTGTCTGATTTTCATCCCTCACTTTTACTCTTTCCCTGGCCTCTATAGCCTGATGCAGCCCCTCGCTGTATCTTCTGCCAGGCATCAGTCTTCCAGTAAATTCATCAACAATAATTATCTCGCCATTTTTCAGCATATAATCTACATCTCTTTTAAATAGATGATAGGCTTTAAGAGATTGATTTAAAGCATGTATGTATAGAAAATTAGAAGGATCGTATAAATTTTCTATGCCAAGTATTCTTTCAACTTTTTCGACGCCTTTCTCTGTAATTGCGGCTGTTCTTGCCTTTTCATCTATTTCAAAGTCCTCATCTATTTCCAGTCGTGGTACTATTTGTGTAAATTTCCTATAAATTTCAGTAGTTCCATAAGCGACCCCGGAAATGATAAGAGGAGTTCTTGCTTCATCTATAAGAATACTGTCAACTTCGTCAACAATGGCATACCAGTGACCATCCTGTACCATATTTTCCTTATCCATTACCATATTATCTCTCAAATAATCAAACCCGAACTCATTATTGGTGCCATATATTACATCAGACCGGTATTGTTCTTTTTTCTCAAGGGTGGACATTTCATGCTGGATAAGACCTACTTTCAGTCCCAGAAACTTATAGATATTGCCCATCCACTCGCTATCTCTCTTTGCCAGATAATCATTAACTGTAACCAGATGAGTACTCCTGCCAGTAAAGGAATTTAAATACACAGGCAGCGTTGCAACCAGTGTCTTTCCTTCACCTGTCTTCATTTCAGCAATTTTTCCCTCGTAAAGAACAACACCTCCCAGTATTTGAACATCAAAATGGCGCATATTAAGAGTTCTTTTTGCTACCTCCCTTACCACTGCAAAAGCTTCCGGCATCAATTCCTCCAGTTTCTGGCCGTTCTCATATCTCTGTTTAAAATCTATAGTTTTTGCAGCCAGCTCGTTGTCAGTAAGCGAACTTATATCTTTTTCAAGATTACTTACAGCGCTAACTATCTCTTCATATTTTTTTATTTTTTTACCTTCACCAAATTTAAGGATGTTTCCAATATTTTTAAACATTTGCCGTCACCTTTGTAATAATAACTAAATTATAGAGCAGGTTCTATCAAACCATAATTTTTATCTTTTCTGCGATATACTACCGCAGTTCTTTCAGTCTCCGAATTAATAAAAACAAAAAAATCATGTCCCAGTAACTCCATTTGTAATACTGCTTCTTCCGGAGTTATTGGTATTAAAGTAAAAGTTTTGGTCTTTACTATTGCTTTTCTAATCTTACTATCAATACTTCTAGTTTGCTGTTCATCAGTTTTAGGCACGTCAAGTTCCTTTAGATTACTGCTCTTTCTTCCCTTATTTATCAACTTTTCCCGGTATTTTTTTACCTGCCTTTCCAATTTACTAATAACTTTATCTACAGCTTCAAAAAGATCAGTTCCTGAATCAGTCGCTCTAATAACTGCGCCACTTGTGAAAACAGTAACTTCTATCTGGTTATTTAAATTAATCCTTGGATTTTTATCAAAGATAAACTTTACTTCTAATTTTATTATTTTATCTAAAATTTTAATTATCTTCCTTCTAATTTTTCTCTCTACATAGTTCCGGATTTCTTCATCTAACTGAATATTCCTGCTTTTAATAATGAATTCCAATCTATCTCCTCCTTAGTTTTAATTTATTTGAAAGTTTATATAAGAAATATCTTAATGCCGCCCCAATACATTACTTTATTATTATCACATTTCTTGCTACATTGCCCCTTTCATCTTTTTCAAATTCAAATTCTACTTTCTGGCCCCTCCCAAGTGTTTTAAATCCATCTGCCTGTATAGAAGAGTAGTCTACAAAAATATCTCCGGTTTCCTTTGATTCTGCTTCTATAAAACCAAATCCATTCTCAGGGCTAAACCATTTTACAATTCCATTTAATCTTGTCACTCCGTTTATAACCCCCTGGCCAGAGTTAATAAATAAATTCTATCTGCACCTGCTCTTTTTAAAACACCGGCAATCTCACCCAATGTGCTTCCCGTAGTCCAGACATCATCTACCAGCAGCAGATTTTTCCCCGAGCTCATGAGACAATTCTTAACTTTAAATGCTTCTTTTATATTGGTCTTTCTTTGCATAAAATCAAGGCCCTGCTGCTTTATAACTTTTTTCACTCTTAATATATTATCAGCAAATGGAATTTTAATTAACTTTGATAATGATCTGCACAGTATTTCCATATGTTTACCCGGAACCGTGTCTATATAATCAATTTTCTCATATTCATAATTTCTAATATAAGTTTGTTTTAAAAACACGGCAATAACTTCTTTTAAATCATATATTCTATTATATTTATATTTCCTTATTATTCTTTTTATCTCTCCTTTATATATGGTAAAACTCCTGTGCTTGTAAAAATTGAAATCTTCATTCCTGCAAAAATTGCACCCTTTATCATCCGGACTAATTCTGGATAGCGGTCTGCCGCAATACTTACATATTTTATCACCGATTTCTTTAATTTTAGATATGCAATTCCGGCAGATCAGTTCAGGACCAATTTTTCCACAAATAACACATAAGGGTGGAACAATAATATCTTTAAAAATATCAATCAAATTTTTATTAATTTTTCCTGGTATTTTCTGTATCAATATCAATTACTTTATTGGACATAACTTTTACACTTGGATGGATTTTTATTCCATCTTTTATAACACTCTTAGAACCTATGACTGCTTTTTCCAGAATCGAAGCCTTGTCTTTTATTTTTGTATCATATCCTATAATTGCACCAATCAGGGAAGCATCTTTTCCTATATAACCGCTGCCCCATTTTATACCTCTGTACAAAACTGCTCTTTCACCTACAACAGTATCATTGCCCAGAATTATAGGACCAAAAAGTTTTGCATCTTTCTTTATAGTACAATTATCTCCGATACATACTGGAGGAATTATTACTACCCCTTCCTGAATCTTGCAATTTTTTCCTACCCAGACCCCTTCTTTAATTTTCTTTCCGGGAATATCAACCTTAACTTTACCTTCAAGTGCGTCAAAATTACCCTGCTGGTACTGGTCCAGACCTCCCACATCATTCCAATATTGACTATGACGGTAACCATAATATAAAACATTTTTACTGAGTAGGTCAGGAAAAAGATTCTTACCAAAATCACAAAACTGTCCCCGGGGAGGTAAATAATTAAATATTTCCGGTTCAAAAATATATATTCCGCTGTTTGCCAGGTTTGATTTGTCCTCACCACCTAGAGGTTTTTCCTGGAAGCCCTTTATCTTCATATTTTCATCCACCAGCACCACCCCATACTGGGAAGTATCTTCGACTTCAGTTAAAATGAGTGTTGCCACACCACCTTTCCCTTTATGGAATTTTACAGCATCAGTTAGATCAATATCGGTAAGGGCATCGCCGCTTATAACTAAAAAAGTACTATCTTCAAAAAAATCTTCTACATTCTTTACTCCTCCTGCGGTTCCCAGCAGCTCTTTCTCATAGGAATAAACTATGTTTACTCCCCATTTTGATCCATCACAAAAATAATTTCTTATTTCATCCGGATACCAGTGCAGATTGCAAACAATATCAGTAAAATTGTGTTTTACCAGAAGTCTTATAATATGTTCCATAACCGGTCTGTTAACTATGGGAGCCATCGGCTTGGAGATTAAGTCTGTCAGTGGTCTCAGCCTTGTTCCCAGACCTGCTGCCAGCATCATAGCTTTGCTCTTATTCATTATAACTCTACAC
>Ga0209610_1000345_pt1 | contig 24312 bp, 19 predicted proteins | sample LakKivw275mmetaG_FD_184137 | JGI IMG/M metagenome (GOLD analysis project Ga0209610, IMG submission 184137) | Anoxic lake water microbial communities from Lake Kivu, Rwanda to study Microbial Dark Matter (Phase II) - Lake Kivu water 275m metaG... | ecosystem: Environmental > Aquatic > Freshwater...
GACAACCGACTGTGCACGGCCGAGAAGCTGCTACCGCAGAGGGCGCAGAGATCGCTGAGGGTGGAACATCACTGCAACAACATCCGGTGGGCGAGGGAGAGTAGTACGGACTGAGTGCTTCCGAATCTGCTGTGTTCCCTCTGCGCTTCTCAGCGCGCTCTGCGGTTGCTGCCTTGCGACCCCGTCTGACGGCCGATTGTGCACGGCCGAGAAGCTGGTACCGCAGAGGACGCAGAGATCGCTGAGGGTGGAACATCACTGCAACAACATCCGGTGGGCGAGGGAGAGTAGTACGGACTGAGTGCTTCCGAATCTGCTGTGTTCCCTCTGCGCTTCTCAGCGCGCTCTGCGGTTGCTGCTTTTCCGCCTCGTCTGCCGGTCGTGAAGCTCAGCGCGCTCTGCGGTTTGCTTTAGAGCGGCAGGGGATCGCGGATCGGGCGGCGGTTCCACTCCGGGCTGCGCGGGATGACGCGCCCGCTCTGCATGACCCACGAGACGGCGGCGAGCGCCTTGATGTCAGCCAAGGGGTCTTGATCGACAAGGATGAGGTCGGCCAGCTTCCCCGGCTCGACCGTGCCGAGCCGATCCTCCAAGCCGAGGATCTCGGCGCCGACGCGGGTCGCCGACTCGATCGCGTCCATGTTCGATAGGCCGAGGCGCGTGAGGAACTCGACCTCCTCCGGCAGGACGCACCACGGGAAGTCGGCGAGGACAAAGTCGGTGCCCGCAGCGATTCGCACCCCGTGCTTCTTCGCGAGCGCCATCGTCGTTGGAAGCTGGTCGACGCAGCGCTGGAACCACATGGCGCTCGCCGCGAGGTCCTTCGCGTCGCCCCACGGGAACTTCTCGGGCGTCGCCTGCCAGCGCCGCAGCCGCTCGGCGAGGTCGTGCTTCACCCACAGGGTCGGCACGAGGAAGATCCCCTTGCGTCCCATCCGCTCGGCTGTGGCCTCGGCGAGGAAACTCCCGTGCTCGACAGCGTCGACGCCGGCTTCGGCCGCCATCGCCGTGGTCACGAGGTTCGCGGCGTGGATCGAGACGCGGAGCCCGAGACGGTGGGCCTCGTCGACGCCGGCCTCGACCTCCTCCCGCCGGAACTCGGGGTAGTCGGTGCGGTGCGAGGTCAGGAGCTTGATCAGGTCGACGCCCGCGCTGCGTTCCTCGCGGATCGCCTGCCGAACCGCGTCCGGGGAGTCGACCTGGTGCACGGCGTCGGGATCGTTCGAGCCGTGCCCGCCGGTCATGCAGATCCCCTTCCCCGCTGTGTAGATCGACGGGCCGACGAGGTGCCCGCGCTCGATCGCCGAGCGGAGCGCCAGGTTCATCCGCGGACCACAGACATCGCGCACCGTCGTCACTCCGGCTTGCAGCGCGCTTCGCAGGTTTTGCGTCGCGAGCGTCGTCATGTAGGCGGTGGGATCGCCCTTGGGCTTGACGGTGACGAAGTCGGGGGACGAGACGTGGACGTGGGCGTCGATCATCCCCGGCAGCAGATAGCGCCCCCTGGCGTCGATTTCGTCTGCGTCCGGCGGGATTGGCGTCGACCGCCTCGCTCCGGCGGCCGCGATCTGATCCCCGTCAACCACCACGACGGCATCGGCCACCGGCGGGTGTCCGGTGCCGTCGATCAGCGTCGCGCCGACGACGGCATAGCACTTCTTCGTGTCGCTCGACATGGCCCTCGCACTCCCTTCTGTCTCGGATGCGCCCTTGAGCTGCAGCTTAGCAGATCCGCGGCACCGGGTCGCCGAGCGGCATGTCGAGGAACCGCCGCCCGCCGACCTCCGTCGACAGGATCACGCGCTTCGGGTGCTCGTCGGTGACCCTGCCGATGATGGCGGCGTCTCTGCCGAGCGGGTGGCCGCGCAGCGCCGCGAGAACGGCGTCCGCCTTGCCCGGATCGACGACGACGACGGCCTTCCCCTCGTTCGCCACTTCGAGCGGCGGGATCCCGAGGAGATCGGAGAGCCCGACCACCGCAGGGTCAAGCGGGATCGCGGCTTCCTCGATCTCGATGCACAGCCCCGACTTCCGGGCCATCTCGTTCAGCGCCGCCGCAAGCCCGCCGCGCGTCGGATCCTTCATCGCGTGGATTCCTCCGACCGCAAGCGCTCGCTCGATCATCGGCCACAGAACCGCGACGTCGCTCCGAAGCTCCGTCGAGACCCGGAACTCCTCTCTTGCCGCGAGGAGTGCCATCCCGTGGTCGCCCATCGTCCCGCTCACGATCACGACGTCGCCCTTCTCGAGTTCCGCGTCGGAAATCGCGTGGACGGCGATCCCAAGGCCGGTCGTGTTGAGGACGATCCCGTCAAGCTCACCCGCCGGCATGACCTTCGTGTCCCCGCAGGCGACCACCGCGTCCGTCTCGGCCAGCGCCGCGGCGAACGAGTCGAGGATCCGTTCCAGATCGGCGATCAGAAACCCCTCCTCGATCACCGCGGCGAGGGTCAGGACGATGGGCCGCGCTCCCATCACCGCGAGGTCGTTCAACGTCCCCGCCGCAGCGAGTCGGCCGATGTCGCCGCCGGGGAAGAAGACCGGCTTCACGACGTGGTTGTCGGTCGTGATGACGAGTTCGCCTGTCTTCGGCAGTGCGACCGTTGCCCCGTCGTCGAGCGCCGAGAGACCGATCCGGCCCGTACCCGTCTTCCCGAAGCGGGGCACGATCAGTCGCGCGAGAAGCTCGTCCATCAGCTCCCCGCCGGCCCCGTGGAGCGGCGTGATCCTCGGCTCGCGATTCGTCATAGCGGACGCTCTCCCTGGTAGCGGAACCAGATGCTACACGCTCCCTCGGCGCCCACCATGCACGGGCCGACGGGCGACAGCGGCGTGCAGCGCGTCGCGAAGAGAGGGCACTCGCTCGGCACAGCGCGCGCCGTGAGAACGTCGGGGCAGCGACAGCCGCGGATCTCCACCTCATCCTCCACAACCTCGACGCCGAATCGCCGCCGCGCGTCGAGGCTTGCGAACTCCGAACGCAGCACGAGGCCCGACGCGGGGATAGTCCCGATTCCGCGCCACGGTGCATCGGTCGTCTCGAAGGCCGTGTCGAGGAGCTTGAGCGCGGCCGGATTGCCGCCCTCCGACACCGCGCGGGGGTAGCCGTTCTCGACCCGTGGCGCCTTGTCGTGGATCTGCCTCAGCAGGAGAGCGATCGCGTAGAGAACGTCGAGCGGCTCGAACCCGCCCACCACGACCGGGATCCGGTAGCGCACAAGATCAACCTCGTAGGCCCTAGTGCCGAGGATCGTCGAGACGTGCCCCGGCGCGAGGTAGCCGGCGATCCCAGTATCTGGTAAGTCGAGAAGCGCCGCCATCGCCGGCGGGATGCGCTTGTGGGACACGAGAACCGACAGGTTGGATGGAGGACTGTCAAGAACTACAGCCGCCGTCATCGGTGCCGTCGTCTCGAAGCCGACGGCGAAGAAGACCACCTCGTGCTTGGTCTCGCGCGCGATTCGCACGGCCTCGTCTGCCGACAAGACCGTCCGGACGTCGACACCCTGCGCGCGCGCGCTTTCAAGCGACCGCCCCATCCCCGGGACACGGAGCATGTCACCGAACGAACAGACGATTGCGCCCTTCTCCCCCATCCGGATCGCTGTCTCGATGTCGGCAGCCGGCGTCACGCAGACCGGGCAGCCCGGACCTTCGAGGATGCGCACTGACTCCGGCAGAAAACGTCGCAGCCCGTGGCGGGTGATCGCGATCTCGTGGGTGCCACAGACGTGGACCAGCTTCACCGGCTCGCGCGGTGCAAGGATTCGAATCGCGTCGCCGAGCTCGCGTGCCCGCTTCGGATCGGAGAAGTGGAACGGCAGACTCATCGACCGCGGCCACCCTGTCCCGCGGGCGATCCTTGGGCTGTCGCGGATCGAGTCACTTGGTTGGGACGGTCGCTACCCTGCCGCCTGGGCGTTGCCTGAGTTGTCGCGGATCGAGTTGCCTGGTTGGGACGGGCGCTACCCTGTTCCGTGGGCGATCCTTGGATTGTCGCGGATCGAGTCACTTGGCTGGGATGGTCGCTACCCTGTTCCGCGGGGGATCCTTTCGTCGTCACGGATTGAGTGAGCCGGTTGGCACGATCATTGCCCGGCTGAGCTGGGCCCTCGGCTGCAAGTGACTGCGACAGCTCGTCGAACAGCCGCAGCGTCTCCTCGGCGTCCTCCGCAGTCAGCCGCCGGATCGCGAAGCCGGTATGGACCAGGACGTAGTCACCGACCTCAACCTGCTCCTCAAGCGTGTCCAGACGCGCCGTCGTTTGAACTCCCTGGTAGTCGACGACCGCCGTCTTGTCCGAAACCGAGATCACCCGCGCCGGCGCGGCAAGGCACATGAATACATCACCGGCGGGGATTATACCGAGGGGAACCATGCGCCTCCGCTTACGGCCATGCCAACGTTGATCGCGCATCGATTGATCTCGTTCGCTTCCCTACGTTAGAATCGCGTAGAAGCGGTTGGAGGTGTCGGTCGGGCGTAGCTCCCTGCTAGAATCGAGCCATGAACCACAGCGAGATTGTCAGCTTCATCTGGGGCGTCGCTGACCTGATTCGCGACGTGTTCAAGCGCGGCAAGTACCAGGACGTCATTTTGCCGCTCACGGTCCTCAGGCGCCTTGACTGCGTCCTAGCCGCCACCAAGCCGGCCGTCCTTCGAGTGGGTGGTGAGTTCAAGGGGAAGCTCGAGAAGCCGGATGGGCAACTTCGTAGGGCATCCAGATTTGCGTTCTACAACACGTCGCCGTTCGACTTCGAGAAGCTCCTCGGCGATGCGCCGAGCGTTGCCGTGAACCTCCGCAAGTACATCAGCGGCTTCAGCGACAACATGCGCGAGGTCGTCGAGAAGTTCGACTTCGACAACACGATCAGCAAGCTCCACGACGCCGGTCTCCTGTTTAAGGTTCTCGAGCGGTTCAAGAACGTCGACCTCCACCCCGACCAGATCGACAACGCGACGATGGGCACGATCTTCGAGGAGCTCATCCGTAAGTTCAACGAAGCGCTGAACGAGAACCCGGGCGAGCACTTCACTCCCCGCGACGTGGTCCACTTGATGGTGGACCTGCTCCTCGCGGGTGACGAGGGCCGAATCGCCGGGACGAGCGCCATCCGCACCGTCTACGACCCGTGCTGCGGATCCGGCGGGATGCTGACGATCGCCAAGGAGCACATCCGAGAGGGCATCAAGAACGAGGTCGGGGAACTCGTCAAGGCGCCGATCAACCCGCACGCCGATATCCACCTGTTTGGCCAGGAAGTCAACCCCGAGACGTTCGCCGTGTGCAAGTCGGACCTGTACATGAAGTCGGTCGACGGGCGGGACGCGGAGAACATCGCCTACGGCAGCACGCTGTCGAACGACCGGCATGCCAAGATTCAGTTCGACTACATGATCACGAATCCGCCGTACGGCAAGGACTGGAAGATGGACGAGGAGGCCGTGACCGGCGAGCACGAGCGGGGCACGGCCGGCCGGTTCGGCGCGGGCCTGCCGCGGATCTCCGACGGCCAGCTCCTCTTCCTCCAGCACCTCCTGTCGCACATGAAAGCGGTCTCCGACGGCGGCTCGCGCGTGGCGATCATCATGAACGGGTCCCCGCTCTTCACCGGGGGCGCCGGATCCGGCGAGTCGGAGATCCGCCGCTGGGTGCTGGAAAACGACTGGCTCGAGGCGCTCGTCGCGCTTCCCGAGCAGCTCTTCTACAACACCGGGATCGCCACCTACGTTTGGGTCCTCTCGAACCGCAAGGCCCCGGAGCGCCGAGGCAAGGTCCAGCTCATCGATGCGACCTCGTTCTGGGTGCCGATGCGCAAGAGCCTCGGCGACAAGCGGCGTCAGATTCCTGCCGACAAGGCCGCCGAGATTCTCGCTCTCCTTGAGGCGTTCGAGGAGTCCGAGCACGTCAAGATCTACCCGACAGCCCACTTCGGCTACCGCCAGATCACCGTCGAGCGCCCGCTGCGGCTCAACTTCCAGGCCTCCCCCGAGCGGATCGAGCGAGTGAAGACCGAGCGGGCGTTCCAGAAGCTGGCCGAGAGCAAGAAGAAGGACCCGAAGGTAAAGGCCGAGGAGGAAGCGCTCGGCGAGAAAGAGCAGGCGAAGATCCTCGAGATGCTTGCAGGACTACCTGACACGCTCTTCAAAGATCGGCCGAGCTTCGAAAAGGCGCTGAAGAAGGCGTCCGGGGGACATGGAGTCAAGCTCGACGCAGCCACGAAGAAAGCGATTCTCTCCGCCCTCTCAGAGCGCGACGAATCCGCCGAGATCTGCCGCCTGCCTGCGCCGCGAGGATCGCGGCAGGCAGGCGACAAGGACGGCAACCCCGAGCCCGATCCTGAGCTGCGCGACACCGAGAACGTGCCCCTCTCCGAGACGATTGAAGTCTTCTTCGAGCGCGAGGTGAAGCCGCACGTGCCGGACCTGCCTGCGCCGCGACCCCAACCGGGCGAGTTCTGCATCTATGTGCTCAAGTGTGCGGATGAATCCTTCTACATCGGGCAGTCGGACAACCTCAACCGGCGTCTGGAAGAGCATGAGTCGAAGCAAGTGAGCTGGACGGCATCTCGACTGCCAGTAGAGCCCATCCACTGGGAGACACTCGATTCTCGAGAACTTGCTGTGAAGCGGGAGCAAGACTTGAAGACAGGCTTCGGGCGGAAGTGGCTCAAGCGCGAGTACGAGAAGGGGACACTCGCGGCCGCGTCGCGGCAGGCAGGCGCGTGGATCGACGAAACTAAGCGCGACCAGAAGGACGGGGAAGTCGGCATCGTCGGCTATGAGATCAACTTCAACCGTTGGTTCTACAAGTACCAGCCTCCGCGCCCGCTGGAAGAGATCGAGGCCGACATCCGGAAGATCGAGGGCGAGATTGTCGAGATGCTCTCTGAAAGCGGAAGATCCGGAGGGTAGTCACGTGTGGCTAGCGTACTACGACGAGTCGGGTGACGACGGGTATCCTCAATACTCCTCGCCCCTCTTCGCGCTTTCAGCGCTTTACATGCACTACACGGACTGGAAGGCGAACTACGAGGCCACTCGCGACATGCGACGGAAGCTGAAGACAACCCACGGGTTGCCCGTGAAGCTGGAGATTCACACGAAGTACCTCCTCCTCAACAAGGGACCGTACAGAGTGCTGAACCTCTCCGATGAAGCGCGCATTGCGATCGTCGATGCCTGCTGCGACCTGTTGGCGGAACTCTCTGCTCAAGCGATCAACGTCTGTATCGTCAAACCCCGCGTCAAGAAGACGGACTACGAGGTCCTTGGGACGGCGCTCACCTATTCCGTCCAGAGGATCGAAAACGATCTGAAGCCGTGGGACCATCCCGAGCATCAGTTCCTGATCATCACCGACAGCGGGCGGGTGGGGAAGATGCGCAAGACGACGAGGCGCGTTCAGGTCTTCAATCCGATCCCGTCAAAGGTGACTGGGGGCACGTATCGGCGCGAGATCCAAGCGCTGATCGAAGATCCGCTACCGAAGGACTCAAAGGAGTCGTACTTCATCCAGCTCTCCGACGTCCTTGCGTACGTCGTCTACCTCTACGCCGTGCTGCAAACGGGAGTCGGCGCATTCCCGAACCGTATGCCCGCTGCTGTCGATCGGGCGAAGGTCACGGAGTGGATGGACATGCTGAAGCCGCGTCTCAATCTGAGCGCCTCCGGAAAGGAGCCGTATGGTGTTGTGTTCCACCCCAAATAGCAAGAACGGCTCGCAGATGAGCCGCTCTTGCCACCACCTAACGCGCATTCGCGCGGTCAGTGGTTCACCGGGAAGCTACCACACGGCAGCGAGAATGTCAAACCCGTTACACCCGAGGCAGGCGACGGTTCAAGGGACGGTCGAATGATTGGCGCGAGTCGCTGGAAGCCCTATCCCGAGACCAAGGACTCTGGCATCGAGTGGCTTGGCGAGATCCCGGAGGATTGGGGTGTCGTCCCGTTCAAGACTGTGCTCGCTCGGAATGACAGCGGGGTGTGGGGCGATGACCCAGATGGTGTCTCGGACAGGCTGGTTCTGCGCTCCACTGAACAAGACGTCAATGGCTCGTGGAGCATCGACGACCCAGCGCCCCGGAAGCTGTCCGAGCGTGAGCGCACTGAGGCGCTTCTGATAGAAGGTGACCTTGTAGTCACGAAGTCGAGCGGGAGTCAGCTTCACATCGGGAAGACATCGTATGTCGACGAGGGAGTCGCGAGCCTTCGTGCGTGCTTCTCGAACTTCATGCAGCGCCTGAGGCTCAAGTCGGGGAATGATCCCCGGCTGTACTGGCACTTGATGAACTCGCCAGTCTGCCGGCAGCAGTTCGTCTTCCTCTCGACCACGACGACCGGTCTGGGAAACCTCAATGCGGGGATTATCGGAGCAGTCTGGGTTCCTGTGGCTTCGCTCGGTGAGCAGCAGGCCATCGCCGACTTCCTCGATCGCGAGACGGCGAAGGTTGACGCCCTGGTAGAGAAGAAGGAGCGGCTGATCGAGCTCCTTCAGGAGAAGCGCACCGCACTGATTACCCACGCCGTCACCAAGGGCCTGCCTGCTGCCGAGGCAGCGCAGGCTGGCCTCGACCCCAATGTCCCCATGAAGGATTCCGGCACCTGTCTGCGTGCGGGTACGCACAGGCAGGTCGACTGGCTCGGCCACTTGCCTGCGCGCGGCGCGCAAGCAGGGATCCCGGCGCATTGGGCTGAGACGCGTCTTGGTTGGTGTGTCGAAGTCAGTGGTGGGCATACCCCGGACACGGGTGAACTGCGTTTCTGGGCTGGTGAGATCCCCTGGGTGACGCCGAAGGACATGAAGCGGCGAGACATCACGGATTCGCTGGATCATGTAAGCGAAGCAGCCCTGTCGGAGCCTGGTCTTCGGCTTCTCGCCCCTGGAAGCGTGCTTATCGTGGTCAGGGGGATGATCCTAGTGCATACATTCCCTGTGGCAGTTCTGCGTGTTCCGGCAACGATCAACCAAGACATGAAGGGGCTCTTTCCGAGAGATGGGCTTGGGTCCGACTATCTCGCGTACCTGCTTGAAGGCATCAGCGGATTCATGCTCTCCCTTGTGGAGGAGTCGGCACACGGGACGAGGCGTCTGCAAACGGAACTCTGGAAGCGCGTGCAGCTGTTCCTGCCGCCAGCCAGTGAGCAGGCGAAGATCGTCGTGCATCTCGATCGCGAGACGGCGAAGATCGATTCTTTGATCGCCAAGGTCAGTGAAGCCATCGAACGCTTGAAAGAGTACCGCACGGCCCTCATCTCCGCCGCCGTCACAGGGAAGATCGATGTCAGAGAGGCCGCCTGATGAGGAATGGCCGGGAGTTACCTCTATGGGAAGATTACAGTTGTATACAACCGCGGGAAGTGCTATAGTCTCATGCGCGTCATCACGGGGAAGAAGCTGTGTGAGTTCTGGGCAAGGCACCCAGATGCGGAAGGGGCACTGAAGGCGTGGTACGCGGAGGCGAAGCACGCAACCTGGCAGACACCCCAGGACATCAAGGACAGGTACCGAAGCGCGAGCTTCCCGGGGAACGATCGGGTCGCGTTCAACATCTGCGGTGGCAAGTATCGGCTGGTCGTTCTTGTCCGGTATCCGTTCGAGACCGTGCTTGTGCGCTTCATCGGTACGCATGCGGAGTACGACAAGATCGACGCGAAGGAGATCTGATGCGCCCGAAGGTGATCAAGACAGAAGCTGACTACGAGTCGGCGCTTGCGCGACTCGAGGCCCTGCTTGACGCAGAGCCTGAGACCCCCGAGGGTGACGAGTTCGAGCTTTGGGCGACGCTCATTGAGGCATATGAGGAGAAGACCCTCCCGATTGGCCTGCCCGACCCGATCGCGGCGATCCGCTTCCGCATGGAGCAGGCGAACCTCAAGCAGGCAGATCTGGTGCCCTTCATCGGAAGCGCGAGCCGCGTGTCCGAGGTGTTGCGGGGCAAGAGGACGCTCAGTCTCTCGATGGTCCGCAAGTTGCATGAGGGCCTTAGCATTCCGGCCGAGGTCCTGCTTCAGGAGGCCGGTGCTTCAGTGCCTGCATCTCATCCTGAGATTGACTGGCAGCGGTTCCCGATCGCCGAAATGCGGAAGCGAGGTTGGTTTGAGGAATTCAAGGGCGGCGTTCGCGAGGCGAAGGAGAAGGCGGAGGAGCTCATCGCTCCGCTGATCTTCCCCGATGGCGTCGAGGCCGGAAGCATTCCCTGTTTCCTCCGAAGGAGCGTCCGCAGCGACGGCGAGATGGACAAGTATGCGCTCACAGCATGGTGCGCTCGCGTGCTGGCAAAGGCTCGCGAGGAGCGGATCGAACCGTACAAACCACGAACCGTCAGCAAATCATTCTGCCGGGAGCTCATTCATCTGAGTTGCCTAGGAGACGGCCCAGCATTGGCCAGGGAGTTCCTGAATCAGAATGGGATTCACCTCATTACCGAGCGGCATCTTCCGAGGACATATCTGGATGGCGCGGCGTTCTGGTCCGCCTCCGATCGCCCAGTTGTCGCACTCACGCTGCGATTCGACCGCCTGGACAACTTCTGGTTCACGCTGTGTCACGAACTTGCTCATGTGACCCTGCACCTGGAAGCCCATCACGAGGATGCGTTTGTCGACGATCTTGAGGCGGCGGGGATGAGCGCCTCGGAGGAAGGGGCAGACGCGTTTGCTGCGGAATGCCTCATTCCCGGCTCGAAGTGGAAGGGATCAGGACTGCGCGACCGGTGGCCCTCTTCCGCCGTTGTCGCGTTCGCGTCAGAGTTGCGCATTCACCCTGCGATTGTCGCCGGGAGGATCCGAAGGGAAAGAAAGAACCACAAGATGCTCTTTCAGCTCGTCGGCCACCGTGAGGTGAGAAGGCACTTCGAGGGGTCATAACTGGGAGGTCCGTCTGCGTGCTGCGGCGACGTCTTCTTGTATGACGGCTATGTGACTGAGGCGGCTTTGGCGGGGATGTCGAGTAACAAGAAGCGCCGAGAGAAGCCTTTGCTGCTACGTAAACTTGCTTCGGAGGAAGAAGGAGGAGAAGGCGCGTCCGACTTGCCGAGGAAGACCGGTGGATACATAATCTCGGCATATAGATCTATGAGCCGAGAATATGTACCGAAGAAGGAACAGCCATGCCGGATCTCGAGAAGCTGCTGAGAGAAATCGGAGAAGGCGGTATCTTCCGGACAAGCGATCTGGAGGCTCTGGGGATGAGCCGCGCGACCGCCCAGCGCCTCGTAGACGCGGGGGATGCAGAGCAAATCAGCCATGGGCTCTACCGCCTGGCGGAGGGCGAGATCACCGAACACATCGCCCTGGTTGCCGTGCAGAAGAGAATTCCGGATGGAATCGTCTGCCTCCTTTCCGCTCTCCAGTTCCACGGGGTCGGTACACAGCTTCCCCGCGAAATCTGGATCGCGATCGATCGCAAAGCGTGGAAGCCAAAGCCTCCGGGCTTCCCAATCCGGATCGTTCGCTTCTCCGGAGTGAACGCATGGTATGGCGTCGAGACGCACGAGCTGCTCGGGGTCCCCGTGCAGATCACGTCAATCGCCCGCACCGTCGTCGACTGCTTCCGGTACCGCAATCGGATCGGGATGGACATCGCCCTGGAGGCCCTCAAGGACGTTCTTGGCCGGCGCCTGGCATCCCGCGATGACATCCTCCGCACCGCCGAGGTCTGTCGCGCCAAGACGGTCATCCGGCCGTACCTGGAAGGGATGTCGGCATGACGCCCAGGGATGTCGCTGCATTGGTCACAGCTCAGCTCCTCGGTCTGGCGCGCAGCAGCGGCGAGGACCCTCAGCGCCTCCTCAATCGTTACGGAAGAGAACGAGTGCTCTACAGGCTTTCGAAGTCCCCGCACCGCGACCAGTTTATCCTGAAGGGCGGCATGCTCTTCTCGATGTGGGCCGAGAAGCCCTTTCGCGGCACAAAGGATGCGGACTTCCTCTCGTACGGGCCAAACAGCGTCGACGCGGTAGCCGCCGTGTTCCGGAGCCTGTTCGATAGTCACGCTGATCCAGACGACGGCCTCCGCCTTGACCCGGGGAGCTTCCAGGCCGCGGAGATCCGTGAGGCGACCAAGTATCGTGGCGCGAGCGTTCACATGGGGCTCCTCCTCGACAAGGCCAGGCCCAAAGTCCTGTTCGACGTTGGATTCGGCGATGCGGTTGTGCCCGCGCCGCAAGAAGTCGAGCTGCCTGTCCTCCTCGACTTCCCGGCGCCGCGCCTTCGCGCCTACCCCAAAGAAGCTGTCATTGCCGAGAAGCTGGAGGCGATGACATCGCGCGGCAGTGCCACCAGTCGCATGAACGACTTCTACGACCTCTGGATCCTCCAGCGGGAGTTCCCATTCGACGGAGTGACCCTGGCGCGAGCGATTCAGGCGACGTTCGAAAGAAGGAGGACGCCGGTAGACCCTGGATCCTGCGTTGCGTTCCAAGCCTCGTACTTCGCCGCGGCCGTGCCGCAGAACCTCTGGTCTCTCTACGTCAAGCGGGCTGATCTCGACCAGATTCCGCCGCCCTTCGCGTCGGTCGGCGAGGCGATCACTGCATTCCTGCGTCCTGTTGCTGAGAGTGTTGCTGCTGGGCTTCCGTTCGACCGCGTCTGGCCGTCCGGCGGGCCGTGGCGCGAGAAGGAGGATGGGTAGCCGATGCCCGAGATCACCGAGCGCGCCTTTGAAGAGGCGATCGAGAACGTCCTTGTCTTCGGAAACATGGACGGCGTATCGGCCACGCGCGTCGCCGAGCGCCCAACCGGATTCGGCGAGTTCGTGCCCGGCGGCTTCCACAAGCGTCTGCCCGGCGACTACCATCGCGCGCTGTGCCTGATCCCGGAAGAGACGATGGACTTCCTCGTCGCGACCCAGCCGAAGGAGTGGAAGCGCCTCAAGGATCACTATGGCGCGGAGGTCAAGGAGCGCTTCCTGGCCCGCTTGTCGGAAGAGGTCGAGCGGCGCGGCGTGCTGGACGTCCTGCGGAACGGCGTCAAGGATGCGGGCTGCAAGTTCCGGCTCGCCTACTTCCGGCCGTCAAGCGGGCTGAATCCGGAATTGCGCGACCTCTACCGCGCGAACCAGTTTGCCGTCGTGAGACAAGTTCCGTACAGCGAACGCAATGAGAAGACGCTCGACCTTGTCCTCTTCCTGAACGGGCTGCCTGTCTTCACGGCGGAGCTGAAGAACCCGCTGAACGGACAGGATGTGGAAGCGGCGATCAAGCAGTACAAGGAGGATCGCGACCCGCGCGAGCCGCTTCTCACGTACGGACGCTGTCTGGCGCACTTCGCTGTCGACCCGAACCTTGTCTACGTGACAACGCGACTGCAGGGGCCGAGCACGCTGTTCCTGCCGTTCAATCGGGGCTGGGATCGCGGAGCCGGGAACCCCCCCATCTCGCCGACGCGGGCCGGATACGCGACGAGCTACCTGTGGGAGTCCATCTGGTCGCGCGACAGCATCCTCGACCTCACCCGGCAGTTCATCCACGAGGTCGAGGAGTTCGATGAGGACGGGCGCAAGACGGGGAAGCGGTTCCTGCTCTTCCCGCGCTACCACCAACTCGATGCGGTGCGCAGGTTGGTCATCGACGCGCGTTCCCGCGGGCCTGGCCAGCACTACCTGGTCCAGCACTCGACCGGCAGCGGCAAGAGCTTCACGATCGCCTGGCTCGCTCACCAGCTCTCGACTCTGCACGACGAGAAGGATCGCCGGGTCTTCGACTCGATCATCGTCATCACCGATCGGCGGATCCTCGACCGGCAGCTTCAGCGAACCGTGCTCCAGTTCGAGCAGACGCTCGGCGTGGTTGAGAACATCGACCAGACGTCGCGCCAACTCAAAGACGCGCTCGAGAGCGGGAAGACGATCATCGTTACGACGCTGCAGAAGTTCCCGATGATCGTGAAGCAGGTGAGCCAGCTCCCAAGGAGCCGCTTCGCGGTGATCGTCGATGAGGCGCACTCTTCGCAGTCTGGCGAGAGCACGAAAGATCTGAAGTCGGTGCTCGCCGCAGGGAGTCTCGAGGAGGCAGAGCGCGAGGAAGCAGACGCCCGAACGCCGGAAGAGGAAGTGGACGACCTTGTCCTTGCCGAGATGGAGAGGCGCGGACGGCTTCCCAACGTATCCATGCTTGCCTTCACCGCGACGCCCAAACCGAAGACGCTCGAGCTCTTCGGAACGAAGCGAGCGGATGGCGGGTATGAGGCGTTCAGCCTCTACAGCATGCGGCAGGCGATTGAGGAGAGGTTCATCCTGGACGTCCTGGCGAACTACACGACCTACCAGGCCTACTGGAGGCTTCTTAAGACGATCGAGGATGACCCGAAGTACGACCGCGACAAGGCGTCGTACTTGATGCGCCAGTTCGTGGAGCTGCACCCACATGCAATCCACGAGAAGGTTAGGACCATGGTGGAGCACTTCGCGGCCCAGGTGCAGGACAGGATCGGCGGCAAGGCCAAGGCCATGCTCGTGACGCGGTCCCGCATGCATGCTGTGCGCTACAAGCTTGCCGTCGACAAGTACCTGGCGGAGCGAGGCTACCCGTGGAAGGCTCTCGTGGCCTTCTCCGGGAGCGTTGTCGACGGGGGAATGTCGTACACCGAGCCAGGCATGAACTCCGCCGGCTCGGACAAGCGGATCGGCGAGAAGCAGACGGCCAAGGAGTTCAACCGAGCCGAGTACCGGTTCCTGATCGCGGCAAACAAGTTCCAGACAGGGTTCGACCAGCCGCTCCTTCACACAATGTACGTGGACAAGAAGCTCGGCGGGGTGAATGCCGTGCAGACGCTGTCCAGGCTCAATCGCACGCTGCCCCCTGAGAAGACCGAGACCATGGTGCTCGACTTCGCGAACGAAGCCGAGCTGATCCAGAAGTCGTTCGAGCCGTACTACGAGACGACGATCCTCTCCGAGGGGACAGACCCGAACCTGCTCTACGAGGTCGAGGAGCGTCTGAAGGCGTACGGGGTCTACGCCAAGGCGGATGTCGACGCGTTCGCGAAGGTCTATTACTCGAAGACCGCTGCGCAAGATCGAGTCTATGCCAGCTTGAACGGCGTCCTGGCACGCGTACGTGAGCTGGAACTGGACGAACGAAGGCAGTTCCGGACGGAGCTTGTGAGCTACGTGCGTCTCTACGCGTTCCTGGCGCAGATCCTACCGTTCTTGGACGAGGAACTAGGGAAGCTCTACCACTTCGCCCGCTACCTGAGGAAGCTCGTCTCCGTCGATGCTCCTGAATTGCCACTGGAAGTGCAGCAGGACATCGACATTGACTCGTATCGTCTGCAGCGAACAAGCAGCGGCAGGATCAAGCTCGAGCCGCGAAACGGGCACCTCCATCCGATGAGATCCGAGGGCGCACGAGGCTCCGAGATGGAAGACCTCGAGCCGCTGTCAGCGATCATTGCCGAGCTGAACGAACGGTTCGGACTCAACCTCGGTCCAGAGCATCGCGTGACGCTTGAGCAGCTGATGGACCGCTTGGATCAAGACAAGGCGCTCGATGCGAGTGCGCGCGTCAACACCCGCGAGAACGTGCGGCTCACGTTCGACCACAAGGTCGAGGACGTGATCCAGGACATCGTCGACACGAACTTCGAGCTCTACAAGCGGATCAGCGACAACGCCGCGTTTGGCGAAGCCGTCAAGAGCTTTCTCTTCGACCAGTACGTAAGGACGCACCGAAGCGCTGAGGAACTCCTCAGGCAGCACGAGTCGAAGACTCTCGAGTTCAAGTCAACGCTGAGGTGGAACCTGAAGGAGAGTCGGAAGGACGCCGAGCACGTCACATACTCGGTTCTGAAGACGATCGCAGCGTTCCTCAACACAGACGGAGGCGATCTTCTCATCGGTGTGGCGGATGACAAGACCATCGTGGGGATCGAGGCGGACGGCTTCGAGACCGAGGATGAGTTCCTCCTCCATCTGAGCCACGTGATTGGCGCTGCGCTTGGCGACCGCGCCGGTACGTGCGTGGATGCCAAGATCGAGGTGGTCGACGGCAAGACCATCTGCCTTGCGAGCTGCAAGCGGAGCCCCGAGTCCGTCTTCATGAAGTGGAAGGGAGATGAGGCAACCGGCCCCGGCCACTTCTACGTACGAAGCGGCCCGCAGACCGTTGAGCCAGACGCCGACAGCCGCGCGAAGTACATCGCGACGAGGTGGTCCCTCCAGACGAGGTAGGGGCAGCTTGGTCTGCAAGTGAGAGGAAGACCAAAGCTGAGCTGATAGAGCGATGGTGTCGGGCCCTTGGCTGCGAGTGACTGCGACAGCTCGTCGAACAGCCGCAGCGTCTCCTCGGCGTCCTCGGCTGTCAGGCGACGGATCGCGAACCCTGTGTGGACAAGAACGTAATCGCCAACTGCCACCGGCTCCCCGAGCGTGTCCAGACGCGCCGTCGTCTTGGCCCCCTGGTAATCGACGACCGCTGCCTTGTCCGAAACCGAGATCACCCGCGCCGGCGCGGCAAGACACATGAACACATCACCGGCGGGGATTATAGCGCGGCTGCGTAGGGACCAGAGGAAGGACTTGCCCGTCTCAGTGATCGCGAGGGCGGCATCCCAGATTGCCTTCGTGATGACCTGAGGGCGGCCTCAGTTCGACTCCTGCCAGGTACGCCTGACGGTCACACCATACCAAGAACCTTCAAAAGGACGTTCTCGGTTAGGCTCTAGCCAACGTGCGTTCTGCCGGGCAACTCCTAGCGGCTTAAGGATCAGCCAGTGGGGGAGCACTCTCAGCCGAGCGGGGGCACGCTGTACTCCGTCTGTACGGGAGCAGCCATGAGCCTGCAAGACGCCTCAGCTCCCCGCACGTTCCCGAGTGCTTGGCGCACCAATGCAGAGGACGTGTTTCGCATCCCTACTTTCCTGTGCCAAGTTGTATCTCGAGGCGGGCGAGATGCGAAGCGCTGCCCTGCAGGTGGGGATACTTGCTCATGAGCCCCCTGGCGAGCTTCAGATCTTCGAGCGCGGACGTTCGATCACCCTTGCGATCGTAGTTCATTGCACGTGTCACGAGTGCCCACATAAGCGTCTCGTGGGGGAAGCGACGTCCAAGCTCATGGTCAACGATCACCGTGAACTGCTCGATAGCAGCGGGATACTGACCCGCCTTGCTGAGTGCGACTCCGTATTGGTGGCGGCGAATCATGTTCTCCGGGTCGTGATCGACCGAGATGCGGAGAGCCTCTAGCTGGCCGGCTTGATCGCCCTTCCTTTCCAGCACATTAGCCTTGATGGAGTAGCAGTAAGATCGGAGCGTCTTGTTGGAAGGGGTCGAACACGCTTTGTTGGCTGCATCCCCTGCGGCCCTGAGCACGCCGCGCTGCAACTCGAACGCCGCGACTTGGCATAGCACATATGCGCTAGTAGGGGCCAGATCCAGGCTCTGGCCAAAGAGCGACTCGGCAAGCTCCGTATTCCCCGCGAAGGCCGCCGACTCGGCGCGTTTCGCTAACCTCGCAGCACGCTTCTCAACGTCGCTTTTGATCTCGAACTTCTGAAACAACCGGCCCAGGTCGTCGACTCCCGGATGGTCGATATCCGAAAGGAATTCCTGATACCGCCTGCTGGCATCCTGTAAGAATGCCCCCTGCTTGGAGACCTCGCGTGAGGCGAAGTCCAGCGTGAGGGGGAGTGCAGTATAGACTACCCTTCCACTAGGCTTCTGAATCACCTTGTTCACCAGAGTCACGGACTCTAGGTGCCCTAGAGCTACATCAATGCGCTCGATTGGCCAATCTGTGGCGATGGAGAGCAGTTCGATGGTCGGGGGATCGTCGAACACCGACAGGCATCCTAGAAGCAGGCGTGAGTCCTCTGACAAACCCTTCCAGATGTTGCGAAAACTGAACTCCAGGACCGGAGAGTCGGGTGCGCGCAGTTCGCCGAACGCGGAGTCAATGTTCTGCTCAAGCTTGAAGCGCCCCAACAGCCATAGGGCCGCAAGAGGCAGGCCCCCCGTGTTCTGATGAATCCGCTTCAGTAGCCCCGAATTCGCCACGATGTGAACGCCCAGCTCGCGTGACTTGACATCGACGAACTCCGCGAGTTCAGCCTGGTCAAGCTCTGGCACATACACAGGGGACTCCCAGCCACCCGTCAGCCGCCTGCTTGTCAGGATCACTTTCGTGTCAGAGCCGGGAGGGATGTGCTGCACGAAGTCCAGGATCCGTGCGTCCTCGGTTGTCTCCATGTTGTCGAGGACAAGCAGGAAGCGGAAGGACGAGAGAGCTTCGTAGGCAAGCGCGCGCTTCCGGTCAAGCCTCTCTGCCGACTCTCCGAACATGAGAAGGATCGAGTCCAGAAGATCTTCTAGAGAGTGCAGTGACGGGGTCACCTTTCGTATCCCCTGTGGTGTGAGTTGAGACACCTTGGCGGTTACCTGCAGAATGGCTTCGAACCGCTTCTCGTGGTAGCTATCGTATGTGTACCAGTTTGCGAGCGCGCTTTTTCCGACGCCACCCGGTCCGTGGATATTGATGATCCAAATCCTTGGATCGCTCTCCACAGCTTGGGACAGAGCTGTGCGTATTGCCGTCCGGCCAACAAAAGACTCGTATCCTTTGGGAAGGAGCTTGAAGACCCCGGCGTCAATGGCAAAGGGGCTGATTTCCTGGGGCGGGATGGGGGAACTGAGTTTCTCCTCCAGCCGGTTCGCGGCCTCATTGATCTCTGCCTCCGCGAGCGTCCGGGTCGTGTCGCCTATGCGGAAGTATGCGGCGCCTTTGGTGATGCCCCACTCCTCTTTGGGGAAGAAATCCTTCGCAGGCCGCGATGGGCTCTTCAGCTTGCCAAGGTTGGATGGCCCGCGGACGTGAACGAGTGCGAAGAACCTCCACTGCTCTCCAACTCGGAGTCCATGAGATGCAATACTGGTCTCAAGGTCGAGGCCTGAAGCCTTCCGCACCTTATCCACCAGAGCCTTGGAGTCATACGGCAATGGATCGGCGAAACCGACTTGGAACCAGTCGAGGTCCCTGACACCGATGACCAGGTACCCTCCACCGGAGTTGTGCAGAGCCAGCATGTCGCGCGTGAATCCGGCAAGTGCCTTCTGCTCGTCAAGAGGCAGAAGTAGCTTGTAGTCGACCCATTCGCACTCACAGCGCATCTCGAGCAACTGCAGGAGCCAGTCACGGCTGAGGTCCCCTTGTATGGAGCGGCTCCTTAGCTCTGCGTATTGCATCTAGCCCTCTTCCGAATGGATGGAAGCATCTTGTCGCATTCGCGCCACTATACGCGGGTGCGATGGGTGACGGCAAATCCGGGAGGATCGTCGGCGCCGAGAAGCGTCTGTCCTAGCGCTCGCTCCATTGCCATGACTAGGACTTGGCTCTCTGAGCCTGCCTAGGCGGGGCATTGCAGCGAGAGCCTCAGCTCGGAATGCGATTTCGGGAACCGGCTGGGCGTGCACCCCTAGGACTGTGCCAGTCACAAGTAGAGAATCGGCTCGAAAGGAGAGCATGGACAGATGAAGAGGAGCCGATTCACCGAGGAGCAGATCGTGGGCGTTCTGGCAGAAGCTGATCGCGGAGAGCAGGCGATTGGTGAGATCTGTCGAGCTCACAGTGTGTCCGAAGCGACGTTCTACAACTGGCGGAAACGCTTTCGCGGGATGGGCGTGGACGAGGTTCGCGAGTACCGGGAGCTGAAGCAGGAGAACGCACGGTTGAAGAAGCTGCTGGCCGACCGGGAACTGGAGATCGACGCGATGAAGGAGGTGATGCGGAAAAAGCTCTGAAGCCGCGACAGCGGCGAGCCTACGTCCACGAGATGACGCAGCAATCGGTGTCGGAGAGACGGAGTTGCGAATTGATCGGGATCTGGCGTTCGAGCTACCGCTATCAGCCAGTTGCGCGGGACGACGGGGAACTGGCAGCGGAGCTACACGAGATCGCGGCCGCGGAGGCAACTGCTGGTTACCGGACAGCGTGGGCATACCTACGTCAAGACGGGTTGGTGGTGAACCACAAGCGGGTGCAGCGGGTGTGGAAGGAGGAAGGGCTGACGCAGCCGGTCAGGAAGGGGCGCAAACGGGCCACGGGCGGATCGGTGCCGCTTCAGGCAACCCACGTCAACGAGAGCTCTGAAAAAGGGGGCCAACGGAGACGGTCTCGTGGCTGTTGAGGCTTGGTTTGGTCCGCCGCTTTGGCAGTCCGTCGGTCTCAGCGGGCGCGAGTGCCCGTCTGCGGCTTTGCTCTTCATCCCGGACTGGCGGCAGCCCGAAGAGCATCCTCTCGGGCACGCAGGAGCTTGACCATCCGCTTCGCGTTGATGACGAGGAAGGTCATGAACACCTGAATCGCCACCCGCCAGCGCCGGCGGTACCGCGCCCGGCCCAGTTGGTGATGCCGCTTCGCCTCGCCGAACTTCCGTTCCTCCATCGCCTCTCGCAGGGCCTGGGGCGATAGGGTCAGGTCTTCCTATCAAGCACCGAAGGTGCTATGCTGGGCCCATGGCTCGTCCTCTGAGGATTGAGTACCCCGGAGCTGTCTACCATGTGACTTGTCGCGGCAATGCGCGCGAGAAGGTCTTCTTCATCGACCCCGACCGAGAGATGTTCCTCGAGCTGCTTGCAGACGTCGCGGAGCGGTTCACTTGGCGGTGCCATGCGTATTGCCAGATGACGAACCACTTTCACCTCCTGATCGAGACGCTTGAGCCCACCCTGTCTCTCGGGATGCGACAGTTGAATGGCGTGTACACCCAGGAGTTCAACCGCCGGCACCGAAGAACGGGGCACGTCTTCCAGGGGCGCTTCAAGGGGATCCTCGTCGAGCGAGATGCGTACCTTCTTGAGCTCGCCCGCTATGTGGTCCTGAATCCGGTTCGGGCGAAGATGGTTCGCTCCGCGCGGGACTGGCCATGGTCAAGCTACCGCGCCACGGCCGGTTTCGAGGCCGCACCCGAGTTCCTGACGACCGACTGGCTCCTTGACCAGTTCGGCGCATCGAGGGCCAGAGCGCAGAAGGCGTACCGGAAGTTCGTATCAGAAGGCCGCGGGGTAACGGTGTGGGAGAACCTGCGCGGGCAGGTCTATCTGGGCAGCGACACGTTCATCGAGGAGCACACGCCCCCACGAACGGCCTTGTCGGAGATCCCCCGGGATCAGCTTGTCGCCGGACGGCCTGCACTCATCGATATTGTCTCCGAGCCCGATGACGCTGCTGGGATTGCCCGCGCGTACCTCGAACACCGCTACACCCAGCAGGAGATCGCCGCGCATCTTGGCGTTCACTACTCGACCATTAGCCGCCGCGTGCGCGCACAGGAAGGTGTGATGCGGAGAAGAAGGAATGCGTGATAGGAAGACCTGCCCCCCCCATATAGGGGCGGCTTCAAGCCCTCCTCCAACTGAGTGCGGGAAACCACGAGGAGGCGCGCTTTGGTGAGCAGTAGCCCATTGCTAATGGATGGAATGTTGAAGAGGTTGCACTGAACGCAGGCCAAGCCCATGAATGCCCCAACGCGCCGCGGCGTGGACTGGGGAGTGACCGAGTGCTCAGAGGATCTGGCGCACGTGGCGAGACACGGCCAAGGCTTGGAACCACTACCGACGCACCGCACGTCACCTTCGGTGTTCAGCTCGACTGCCTTGAGGTCACTCGGTGGTCCCAGCCCAAGAGGGCAAGTCGCGTGGTGGGCGGTCAGGCACGTCAGTCGTCGGGTGGGTGGCGTGAGAGTGCCCCCGCCGGCAGGGGCTGAAGCGCGTGGACAAGGTCTCGCGCATAAACGCGGAGGCGCCAGCGAAGAGGCTTGCGCCAGCAGAAGACTGCAATCGCGCAAAGCGTTGGCCACAGCGCGAAGTATGGAGAACCCCAGGGCCTCGTGAGGTGGCTAGACAATGCCTTTCCAAGGAGAAGCCAAGCAGTGGCGAAGCAGCTTACGCTTACTCCTTTGACGAATTTCACATTGTTCCATGAGGAGAGGACGCGGCCAAGGAAGTTCGGATTGTTTTGTGCATATGCTAGATCTAGGATCAGCATACGCAGTCGCTTCCCGCAGTCCTTGAAGTGCTCTGCTGCCCCATCCGGCTCAGGCGTCCTGGAGTCGCACTTCTTCTCCAGGGCAGGCTCCTCGACACTGTCCGGGTGGCTCACGCTTCGGGCCAAAATGAAGTCCGCAAGCTTCGAGTTCCCTGTGATGCGAAGGAGGCTGAGGTAACGCTCACGCACAGGCTTCTCGCCACAGACGAAGTCGAATAGGTGTTTGAAGATGATCCTGTCGCTCCAATCTTGAAACATGAAGTCACCAGCATACCAACAGAGGTAGCCCGCGACGTAGGAGGCTGACAGGAACACGGCCGAAGCCATGGCAGTCTCAGCTGCTCCAGACACCGACAATTGCAGGAGTCCCTGGATCAAGGCGAAGACGCCTGCCATCAGGATCGTTCCCGGTACGAAGTACGAGATGTTTAGCGTATCTACCTTTGGTGTCGTGTCACACCCCTCTCGCCCCGCGTTGTTCAGGCAGCCTCACGCTGGTCCACTTCCCCAGCTAGACTACGTCCTCAGACAGCGCAAAGCAAGTTCGTCAGTCAATTCGGGCCGCCCCACCTGGATCTCGCGAACCGGCTGAGGATTAACCGATCGTCACCTTCGCTCAGGTATCCGAGGGAGGACGGGAGTGCGCCTGACGAGGCCACACGAGACGAGAATACGCGGGCTGTTCGGCGCTTTGAAACGGTTGCTCTCGTCAGGAAGACGAGGCTCCATTAGGTCACGGGTCCACGTCCCCTCAGACCCACGGTCACGAATGAACGTAGAGAAGCCAGGTCTGGAACTGGTACGCCTGACGCCACCATACCTATAGCTCTTGTGAGCGCCTTCGCGGTGCGGCTCTGGCAGGTACCTTCGAGCGGAGGAATCTGCAGCCTTACCTTGGCTCAACGGCTGGCGGGTCGCGACTCCGACCAGCGGCAGGGGGATCCACGCCTGCTCGGCCTCTTGACGCCTTCGGGGGCCTTCCGGGTCGAGCCATCTCCTGTCGCGGTTGCTGCACATGCCTTCCTGTTGTAGAGTCGGGAGTGCATGGTGAGAGGATGTACTCTCTGAAGAGGTAGGAGGGGCTCGTGAAGCGGCACGCAGTGACAACCATCGTAGTCGGACTGGGGTGCTTGGTCGCGGTCTCGGCGTGTGACTTGCTCTGGCCAACGCCAGTGGCCGACCCCCTTTCCCAGTGGCTAGACACATTCCAGACGTATCCCGTGGCTGGCTTTCCACCGGACAACTGGCACAAGAGCGGCAACGCGGACGCCTCTGGGAACGAAGTCGTCTGGGACATTGATACCGATACCACCAGAGGCCATGTCCTGGAACTCACTGGGGTCTACGGAGGCAATTGGTCGAGCGTAGCCTATCGAGCAGTCTCGCTTACTGATCTTCACCACATCAGATTCCGCGTCAAAACATCCGATGTTGGGGGCGTCGGCTCCCATCACTTCAATGCTGCGGTTGACCTCATGACAGAACCTGACTGGACGGCCAATGGGAGGTGGCTGATCTTCTTTGGTACTGAGGGCAAGATCCGCACCTCCCTGTCCCTGACTCCCGCTGACGGCGAGGGCCTCATCCTCGGCGACTACGAGCTGGGAAAGTGGTATGACGTCGAGATCTGGTACAACCGAGATCCTGACGGAACGGTGGGGTTGTCGTACTACGTTGACGGTCGCAGTGTTGGGAGGGTAGTGTTGAGTGCCCTGTCCTACGAGGAGAGCCTTGGATACCTCGGCCTGTGGAGCGGCGACACGAAAGCCTGGTTCGACGACGTTGGGGTGTCACCGTCTGGGCACTACTAGCCCTCTCTCCGCTCAGACGGCCCTGGGTGGGCGGAACCACAACTAGCTCCCGTATTCGGCTTGGCAAGGCTGCCTCAGTCCGGCACAGGGCGTGAAGGGAGGTAGCGTGCCGGGGTACAGCGGCGCGGGAGATCTCCTGGGGCGAAGACCCTCCACGCCAACAGACTCACAGAGGCGGCGGGGTCTACCATCGTATTTCGTGCGGAGACGGGGCATCCCCGGCGCGGTAGACTGACTGCGACGGGGGTGTGGCTCCTGGGGTCCGCGGCCTCTTCGGAGACACCGCTCGACTCTGAAATGCCGCCCCCGTCACCTCTGCCATCCAGGGAAGTCCGAAGGGATGGTGCCCACTGTGGCTCTGCGCAGTAGACGAGACCGCCTGGATGAGCGAACTCGCGCTGCAAGGAGGCACGCATGGAGTCTCAGCTTCGCGTTGGCATCGACGTTGGTTGCCACGCACACCGGGTCGGGATCGCTGGTCCTGAAGGCTCGCTCCTCGAGGAGTTCGACATCTCGCACAG
>Ga0209610_1000347_pt1 | contig 24285 bp, 19 predicted proteins | sample LakKivw275mmetaG_FD_184137 | JGI IMG/M metagenome (GOLD analysis project Ga0209610, IMG submission 184137) | Anoxic lake water microbial communities from Lake Kivu, Rwanda to study Microbial Dark Matter (Phase II) - Lake Kivu water 275m metaG... | ecosystem: Environmental > Aquatic > Freshwater...
TCTCTACAATGCCTCCGCCAATTACCAATAATTCAGGGCTAAGCCCATTAACAATATTGACTAATCCTATCCCTATATTTCTTCCTGTTTCATTAAATATCTCAATTACCTTTTTATCTCCATTTTTACCTATTTGATATATCTCTTTCTTAGTCAATTCTTTATTACTATTAGATAATTTTAAATACCTATTAACAATATAGCTTTCCGAAGCAAGTGTTTCCCAGCACCCTCTATTACCACAGTGACATAGAGGACCATTAGTATCAATAATTATATGACCGAATTCCCCTGCATTTCCACTAGCTCCTCTATATAATTCACCATTTAGAATAACTCCGCAACCTATTCCTTCATTAATCGAGACAAATACCATATTATCCATTTTTGGATAGATAAATTCCCTTTCCCCAATAGCTGCTGCTTTCGCCTCATTATCTAAGATTACAGGAAGGTTAAATTTATCTTTAAAAATCTTTGAAATATAAACATTTTTCCATCCTAAATTAGGTGCAAATTCTAATATACCCTTCTCTTTATCAATCAAGCCAGGTACTGCTACTCCTGTTCCCAGGAGATTATCTAATTTCAAATTCTTTTCTTCCCTCATCTTATCAATCTCAAAAAATACCTGTTCAAGGGTCTTCTTGTAATCATCTTTATAGGTTATGGGAATAATACTCTTGGTTATCACTTTTATTTCTAAATCAAACATCACTATCTTTATCTGGTTAACCTCAATCTCAATACTAAAAATATAAGCTTTGTTGGGATTAATCATTAATTGTATTGGTTTTCTGCCGCCAGAAGAAATACCTTTTTTGCTTTCAATCACGAAGCCTTTTTTAATCAGAGTTCTAACATGGTTAGACACTGTACCGGCACTACATCCGGTAATTTCAGTTAGTTCTATCCGAGAAATAGGACCTTGCTTGCGAATTGCTTTAAAAATAATACTTAAATTCCATTTTTTGATTACGATTGAGTTTCCTAACCTAGCTTTACTTCTCTTCATTATATAAAATTTTCTCCTTCTTTTTCTAATTTATTTCTAAATATTATACACTCTCTTATAAAGACTTGTTTTTCCTTGATGTTACATCTACATAAACTGCCAAAATCAGGATTAAGCCTTTAACTATATACTGCCAGAACACACTCATATTCATAACGCTCATTCCATTTTCGAGACTTGTCATAAGTAAGGTACCCATTAGAGCTCCAAAAACTGTTCCGACGCCTCCCATTAAACTTGTGCCACCCATAACACAACCACCTATAGCTGAAAGTTCATAATTCGTGCCACCACTAGTGGTACCTGCGGCAACATAACCAGTAAGAATAACTCCAGTAACTCCACATAGAAGACCTATTAGTGCATAAGTTTTTAAAACAACAGATTGAACATTTATACCCGAAAGCTTAGTTGCCTCTCTGTTTCCTCCAACAGCATATATGTACCGACCAAACCGAGTGTTATTAGTTAAGTAGGTAACCATAATTGCTATTATGGTCATAATTAATACTGGAATCTGTAACCCCTTATAACTATTCATAATAAGAACGAAACCTAAAACAAGGGCTGAATACACCGATGCTACCACTAAATCGTAAGGAAGAGGTTTAATTTTAAGACCATATTGTTTCTTTTTTGTTCTATTTTGCAAAGTAATTAGAAAAATAATTATTATAGCAATAACTGCTATAAGTATACCTGGATTTTTATATAGATATCCTTGGGCTATTAACCGGAGAGAATCTTCAATAGGAACTATTGTTTTCCCTCGAGTAACACCAAGAACTCCTCCCCGAAGAACAAGCATTCCTCCCAAGGTTACAATAAAGGCCGGTACCCCTCCATAAGCAACAATATAGCCTTGACCCATTCCAATTAATAAGCCTAGTAAAAGACAGATAATGATAGTTATAATTGTACTCAGTATACCTAATAGTTCGACAGATAGAGTTGGAAATAGTCCGGAGAGAAATGTAGGGAGCATAACCGCCTGTAGATAAGCAGCTATTACACTTATAAAACCAGTCATCGATCCCACAGAAAGATCAATATTACCAGTGATAATTACTGGAGTCATCCCTATGGCAAGGAAAGATATGATAGTCATTTGCCTTAAAAGGTTGGAAAAATTTCTTGAGGAAAGGAAAACTCCACCAGTTAAAGAACCAAAAAGTAACCAGATAACAAGAAGAGCAAATATCAGTGTATAAGCTCTAATATCAATCTTAATTTTCTTAATTTTATAAATAAAACTTAATGGTTTCATTAACTATAACTATAGCTTCTTTTAGTAGTTGTAGCCAAAGCCATTATCCTCTCTTGTGTTGCATCTTTTCGGTTTAAGATTCCAGTGACTTCTCCTTCGCACATAACCGTGATTCGGTCACTCATTCCCAGTATTTCTTCTAACTCAGAAGAAATCATAATTATACCTACACCATTTTCTGCAAGTCCGTTTATGAGGTTATATATCTCATATTTAGTCCCTACATCAATCCCTCTGGTCGGGTCATCGAGAATGAGAATTTTTGGATTTGACATTAACCACTTTGCTATTACTACCTTCTGTTGATTACCTCCACTTAAAGATTCTGTAATGGTAAAAAGAGATGGTGTCTTTATAGTAAGATAGTCAGCATATTTTTTACATTCTCTTAATTCTTTATACTTATCAATACTCAATGCATTAGAAAATTTCCTAAGGTTTGACAATGAGATATTTTTAAAGACTTCTTGTATTAATACCAGCCCCATCTTTTTTCTATCTTCTGGAACAAGACTCATTCCATACTTCATAGCATCTCTTGCTGATCTAATTTTTACTGGTTCCTCTTCCAAAAATATTTCTCCGGTAACATGCTTCCCATACTCTCCAAATATAGCGGTAACCAGCTCGGTTCTTCCGGAACCCATAAGACCAGCTATCCCCAATATTTCGCCTTTTTTTAAATCAAATGAAACGTTTTTGATTACCATTTTATTCTGAGCTGATACCGATAAATTCTTAACTTCTAAAATCTTTTCCCCAGGCTTAGAATTTCTAACAGGAAATCTTTTCTTCATTTCGCGTCCTACCATCATAGCAATGACCTTCTCTTCGGTGGTATCCGCTGTCCTTACTGTATCAACTACCAGACCATCTCTAAGAACTGTAATATTATCTGTGATTCTAAAAAATTCCTCCAGCCTATGAGAAATGTATATACAGGTCACTCCATTATCTTTCAAGTTCTTGACTATTTCCATTAAGTAATTAACTTCAGCCTCAGTAAGAGCAGAAGTAGGCTCATCCAAAATTAGAAGCTTAATCTCCTGTACGAGGGTTTTAGCAATCTCAACCATCTGTTGTTGACCAACACTTAGAGTTGATACCTTAGCAAAAAAGGGAACGTTTAATTCATATTTCTTAAGAATTTCTTTAGTATCTGAAAATAGTTTACTCCAATTAATAATACCTTTATCTTCCGGTTCTCTTCCCAGAAAAATATTTTCCCCTACTGTCATTTGAGGAACAAGAACAGGTTCCTGATAAACGGTAGCAATTCCTTCTTTGATTGCCTCTTCAATAGAAGAAGAGCTAAATTTTAGCTCTTCATCATTAAAGTAAATTTTCCCTTCGTAAGTATTGTGAGGATAAACTCCTGCCAGAATCTTCACTAAAGTAGATTTCCCAGCACCATTTTCCCCGCACAAACCATGAATATCTCCTTTTTTTATTTTAAAGGAAACATTTGACAGTGCTCTAATGCCTGGAAAGTCTTTTGTTACATTCTCTATTCTTAAAATGTATTCATCTTTCAAAATATTATTACCCCACCCATAAAGGGTTGATTTTTTATAGTTTCCACTTATAAAAATCGAGTGCACCACAGATATTAATAATAATCTGTGGTGCACTTTCTTAGTAATTAGATTTTTGGTGGTCTATCTTTTTCGGGTACACCTTTATATACGTCATCGTATTGCTGATAACCACTCTTAACAACTACATCATAGAGGTTGTCCTTGGTTACCCCTACAACTTTTAGAAAATTACAAGGTACAGATCCTGGTAAGTTCTTATCTCCAGTAAGTTCGACAAATGTGAAATTTTTTAGTCCTTCCGGCGTTTCACCTTTAGCTAACTTCATAGCTATGTCAATTGACAATGGAACAAGAAGTCTTATATCTTTGTATACACTCACAGTAAGCTCTCCCTTAGCTACAGCATTACAACCAGCTGCTGTGGCATCTTGCGCAGAAATTGGGACCTTTCCAGCAAGACCTTGAGCTCTCAGAGCTTCGATTGCACCAAGTGCTGTTGAATCATTTGAAGCAACTACCGCATCAATCTGATTATTTGTGGCAGTAAGCATATTCTCCATAATCTTAAGTGCTTCAGTCGTATCCCAATTAGGTACCCACTGATCAGCAACTATCTCGATCTTACCACTATCAATGTAAGACTTAAGAACTTCCATCTGTCCTTGTCTAACGAGTACAGCATTATTGTCTGTTGGGCTTCCACCAAGAAGTGCAAATCTTCCACTATCCTTCACCGCTAATACTCCTCTTGCCTCAGCTCGTCCTACCTCAACATTATCAAACGAAATATAAACTGACACATTAGGTGATTTGATTAATCTATCATAGGCTATGCATTTAACTCCTGCTTTTGCTGCTGCGTCTACTGCTGTCGCTGCAGCTGCACCGTCCTCTGCAACAATAATAATAACATTTGCCCCTTGAAGAACCATGTTCTCAATCTGGTCATTCTGTATCTTTGGATCATGATTAGCCTCTTGGACGATAACCTCAGCACCAGCTTTACGCGCTAACTCAGTCATGTCAGCTGCTTCTCTTACCCACCTTTCAAGAGTAAAATCAGAAAATGATAAACCAATCTTTATAGGTGTATCTGCAGCAAAAACCGAGAGGCCTAATACAATGAACAATACAATCGTTAATAAAGTGATACTATATTTTTTCATAATAAAAATCTCCTTTAAAAATAAAATTAAAATTTGTAATACTTATATCCAAAGCAAAAACTAAATTTTCTGCACCGCAATAATCAGTCTAGTCAAATTTACATTTTTAGAAAGATAAATCCCCCCTTTCGTAGTTTGATAGTAACTTGCAGGTAACTTTAGTATAATAATTCATTGAATTTTTGGAGATTACTTTTTTCATTACTTATTTTAAGTATTATATTATTATCTTTTGCTATAATACGCTATTTTTAAAATTTAGTCAAGGGACTTAATTGGTTGATAGTATAAAATTTTAGTGTGGGGTTTTGGAGAAAAAGACTTGCCAAGTATTTTTCATATTCTTTCATATTATTTTTGACAGTACCTTTACTGATATTATTATGATACTTCAATTGGGTGCCCATCATTTAACCCTTATCAATGTGAAATATTTCTTTCCACTTTCAATTTCTGTTGCTTCGCCGGTTATTTCATATTCTCCCGTTAACCGAATATCCTCTGAAGAACTCCCTACCATAACTTTTACAACTCCAGGTTCTACAACACACTTCATGTCTTTGTTGTAGAAGCTCAACTGCGCTATTGATAGAATAAACGTAACCGTCTTCTTCTCACCCGATTTCAAAGTAATCCTCTTAAAACCCTTCAATTCTTTTACAGGTCTTGTCACCTCAGACTGCGTATCATTGATATATAACTGAACAACCTCATCTCCTGCGCAGGACCCAGTATTTTTTACATCAATGTTTATTTCAACCTGACCGTCCCAGGATATACTCTTAGGTATAATAACTATATTGTTATATTCAAAATCTGTATAGCTGAGACCATAACCAAATGGAAAAAGCGGTTTATTGCTCATCTCGACATAATTACCTCTCCAATGGGAACGGCCGCCGGATGGTTTGTGATTATAATAGACCGGGACCTGGCCCACAGATCTTGGAAATGATATAGGCAGTTTACCTCCCGGATTATAATCTCCGAAAAGGATGTCCGCTACTGCACAAGCTCCTTCTTCACCAGGCAGCCATGCTTCCAGCACCGACGGTATATTTTCGGCAATCAAACTGATGGATAAGGGCCTGCCGTTAATAAGCACAACAATTATAGGGGTGCCGGTTTCATAAACAGCCCTTATAAGCTCCTCCTGTATCCCCGGCAAATTAAGATCGGCTCGGTCCCTGGATTCTCCACTTGTACAGTCTTCAATAAGTCCGGATTTGTCACCCACAACCACAATCGCCACTTCCGATTTTTTTGCAGCTTCAATGGCTTCAGCAAAACCATCCCTAGAATCACCCCGTACATCACAACCCTTTGCATAGTGAACCATAGTATCTCTGCAGACTTTATCCTTTATTCCCTCCAATATACTGAAGATTGGCACAAAGCTATCAGCCAATTCCACTTTTTCAGGAACGGGGGTATTGAATAACTCTGTATTCTTTCTCATCTCAATTAGTGCTTCCACATGGCATGGGTATGCATAATCCCCGATGATATTTCTCACGGTATCCGCATTTGGTCCGATTACAGCAATCGATGCAATATCTTTCCTGATGGGAAGTAAATCCCCTTGATTTTTTAGAAGCACAATCGACTTTTGTGCTATTTTGCGTGCAAGTGCCCTCTGCTCTAGTGTATCAAATACCATGGCGGTTTTTTCTTCATCCACATAGGGGTTTTCAAAAAGCCCCAGCAAAAATTTTATTTTGAGTACTCTCCTAACAACGGTGTCAATCAGTGACTCCTTCACCAAACCCTTTTCCACTGTATCCTTCAATGGTTTTCCATAGCAGTCGGTGCTCGGGAGTTCCACATCGACGCCGGCCTCAAGTGCTATCTTGGCCGCATGATCCTTATCTTTTGCAGCATGATGATAGTCATAGAGCATACTGATGCCAAAATAATCAGATACCAGCAGCCCATCGAAACCCCATTGATCTCTCAGGATATTCGTTAAAAGCTCTTTTGAACCATGACAGGGGATACCATCCAGTTCATGGTATCCTGCCATGATGGAGGCAATCCCGGCTTCTTTCACAGCCGCTTCGAAAGGCATCAAGAATACCTCGCGCATCTCTCTTTGGGAAATATGTCCCGGCGCCCAGTTCATTCCCCCTTCCGAAGCACCATACCCAACAAAGTGTTTCCCGGTTGCCATCACACCCTGCTTCCAATCACTATCCTGAATTCCCTTTATATAGGATACCCCCATCTTAGAAACTAGGTAGGGGTCTTCTCCAAAAGTTTCTTCCACCCTTCCCCATCTTGCATCCCTGGAAACATCCAATACAGGAGCAAGAGCTTGATGGGCGCCCACTGATCTCATTTGTTCCCTTATGACATTGCCCATTTCTTCTACCAACTCTGGCTCCCAAGTACTCGCCCCCCCTATAATCTGGGGGAAGCAGGTGGCCCCTTTTGCCATATACCCACTGCAGGATTCTTCATGGATGATAGCTGGAATACCGAGACGGGTATTTTTAACCAGATACTTTTGTATTTGATTTGCCATTCTGGCAGAAACCGGTGGATCAAAATTGCTTGCCCCACCAAGACGGGTTATTTGTCCAATACCATTTTTCATTAAGATACTTGCTTTTTTACCAGAAAACTTTTTACCCTCTAATATTTCATATACCCACGCACTGCCAAGTTGAGCAATTTTTTCATCCAGGGTCATAAGAGATAAAAGATTTTCCACTCTTTTTTTGACCGGTTGACCAGCATCTAGATAAACTTTCTTTTGTATATCATGTTTTTTTATCATTTTTAAAAACACCTTTCCTATATAAAATGTTTTATATGATTTTCCCAAACAAAATCCACGGTTTTCTAAAAATCTCGGTGTTTTACGCAAGATAACTAAGATTTGAGTGCACCCGCAGTAAGGCCAGAAATGATCTGTCGCTCTGCAAAGAGATAAAAAATAACCGCCGGTACTGCGGACAGAGTTACAAAAGCCGCTATTAGCGCCAAATCCATTCCGTATTGACCCTGGAACTGCATCGTGCCTAGAGGTAAAGTCCAGAGCTTTTCCTTATCTACCAACACCAGGGGTATGAGTAAATCATTCCAACTGGCAACCATAGTCAAAGATGCAACTGCTGCCAGCGCTGGACGTGACAGAGGGAGCAGAATACGCCAGAAAAAACCGAAGGCATTACAACCGTCTATGTAAGCGGCATCTTGTAATTCAGAAGGTATTGCCATAAAAAAGCCACGTAGAATTACTATACCAATGGAAAGCTGAAACGCAGTTTGAATCAGGATTACTCCCCAGAGATTATTGGTCAATCCTATTTGGCGCACTATGAGATACACTGGCAAAATTGCAATAGTAACTGGGAACATAAGGCCCAGGGTAAGAAAATTGAAGATAAAATTCTGGCCACGGAATTCCATGCGGGAAAACACAAAAGCAGTCAGGCTACAAACGATTACTACACTAATCGTCGTCGCCAACATTATCAAGAGACTATTACGCAGCATGGACCAAAAAATCGGCATTCTTAAAACTTTTGTGTAGTTTTCCCAGTTCAGGGGAATAGGAAGAGCGTAAGGACGAGTCATAAATTCACCGCGCGTTTTTAGTGCACCGAATATTAACATTACAATAGGTATGATAATGATCAATACAAATAAAGAAAGAACAAAATACTGAATAATCCTTGGCAAATGTTTTTTAAAAGTTCCACTTTGTTGTGGATAATTAATTGACATAAACCAATCCTTTCTAGTTTAGGTAATCTGTTTGGCGCACAAGACGCAGGTAAACCAGCGAAAAGACCAGTGAAATAAGTAACATCACAATGGCCACTGCTGAGCCATATCCTAACTCGAAACGCACAAAGCTAAAACGATACATATACGTGGACATAACCTCACTGGCATTGACCGGACCACCCTTGGTCATAATCCATACCAGGGCAAACACCTGTAGCGATCCTAAAACAGATAGGTAGACGGATGTACGGATAGTGCTACCGATTAACGGTATTTTGATATAAGTTATCATCTGGCGTTTACTCACTCCATCAATAAGAGCAGCTTCCTCAATTTCCAGCGGTATGTTTTGCAGACCTGCCATATACAAAAGCATGTGGAATCCAAAATATTTCCAGGTTAGTACGACAAAGATAGCCAGTAGAACTGTCCTGGTATCTCCCAACCAGGGTTGAGCTTTTAGACCTGGGATTAGAGTAAGCATTGCATTTATAAAGCCTCGTTTTGAATCGGGGTTAAAGAGAATCAACCACATAATGCCTGTAATGACTTCGGAAAGAACGTAAGGCATGAAAAAGATCGTACGAAAAAAGGCGCGTCCACGCAGGTTGCTTCCCACCATAAGAGCCAGCGCCAAGGATAATGGTAATTGAATGGTTAGAGATAATACGACGACTAACAATCCATTCTTTACTGCTTTTAGAAAGATCCGATCGGTCAGGATGCGTTTGAAGTTATCCAGTCCAATAAAGTCAACTGCGGGACCAAAACCCTTCCAGCTGAATAAACTATAGTAAACGGATTTAAAGACTGGATAAACCAGAAATATAGAGAAAAATACAAGAGCCGGCAATAAGAATAATATGATAGTCATCCTGTCTTGAAGTAGCCGAGCAGATCTGGTCTTTTGCGGTAATATCTGGACATCCTTATCAACTGAATTTTTCTTCATAAATAATCCCCTGCCTGATCTACAAAAAGTACGGGGGTCAAGCATTACGGAACCTGATCCCCGTATATTCTTTAATCAAATATAACTCATTTTATTTCTTTAGCTGCAGAGTCGTCAATTGCCTGAGCAGCCTGTTTAGGTGTTAACGTACCGGCAAAAAGTCCCTGAACATTGTCGTTCACAACTGAACCAACTGCTGGAGGCATTGCTTGATCATAATAAAGCTGGAAGTATTTCGCAGCTGCAGCGCCTTGCTGGACAATTTTAAGTAATGGATCAATCAAACCTTCTTCAGCGCCTTTAACAACAGGAACAGACAATCCAAGTTTGGCTTGAGCAATTTGAGAATCCACACTGCTTATGTACTTGAGAAAGTCCACAGCTTCCAGTGGTGCATTAATACCAATTACAAAGCCATTACCACCACCTAGTGCGTCGGCAGGATCACCAGCGCCTCCCTCAACAGCCGGGAAGGGGAACCAGCCCGCCTTTTTACCAAGTCCCAATTTATCAACACTATTGTCCGCAAATGCACCGGGAGCCCACTGCCCCATCAAATCCATTGCAGCCTCGCCGTTACCCATTAGAGTAGCTTCATCTCCCCAGGTAGCCCCAAGGAAGCCACTCTGAAAAGGCTTGAGTGCAACGAGTTCCTGAAGCTTCTCGCCTGCTTTAATGAATGGGGCATCTGTGAAGGAGCCCTTTCGAGAATAAGCCGCATCAAAGGCAGCTTGGCCACCAATACGAACAGCCAGATATTCCCACCAGAAGGCACCGGGCCACTTATCTCCCTCGCCGACAGCAATGGGGGTGATGCCAGCATCTTTAAGTATTTGCACATCTTTAAGTAATTCAGTCCAGGTCGTAGGAGGATTATCAATACCGGCCTGAGCAAATAGATCCTTATTGTACCAGAAGCCAACCATACCCATATCCCGCGGAACACCGTAGTTTTTCCCTTCGAAACTGTATACACCTAGTGCGCCTGGTGAAAACGTATCACGCCAGCCATCCTTGTCCAGATATGCAGTAATATCTAAGAGCAGACCGGCTTTGGCGTATTCGTTCATCACGCCACCGCCCCAGCTCTGGAAAATGCTGGGGGGTTCACCAGATAGCATAACCGTGGTCAGCTTTGCCTTGAAATTCTCGTTCTCGAGGCTTAAAACCTCGATGGTAACGTTTGGATGAGCAGCCATATATTCATCAGCAAGCCCCTGCCACAGTGCCTTTTCAGCTTCTGCAGTCTGGAGTCTGGATATGCCACCAGGTAATAGTCACCGGTGCTTCTGCCGCCAGGGCTGTAAATACTCCACTTACCAATAAAATTCCAACCATAAACAATACTAAAATATATTTTTTCATAATAAAAATCTCCTTTAAAAATAAAATTAAAATGTAATACTTGCACCAAAAGCAAAAACTAAATTTTCTACTTCGCAATAATCGTGTTAGGCAAATTTACGTTTTTAGAAATATATATCCCCCCTTTCTGTTGTTTGATGCTTACTATAGATACTTGCGGAATTATGTGGCCTAATATATTCTTCGAAGATTTCTTTTTTTATTACTTATTTTAAGTATTATATTATTATCTTTTAGTATAATATACTACTTTTAAAATTTAGTCAAGAGACTAAATTGCCTCATCAAAAATATAAACAAAAAAGTATCGATGCCTCATATAAAAATCTATATGAAATTATTTTAATTATAATTTAATCTCTTCTGTATTTAAAAAAAAGAAATTATCTCTATTAAATATATGAGAAAGTAAAATGAATATTGGACTATGAGGCAGAAAAGGCCATAACTAAAGAATTACAATATGGATATCCAAGGTCATCCAAAAAAGAAAAGACTCATATCTTAAATGAATTTATCCAGCTTACCAGCTATAACCGATGTTATACCGGTTAAGTACCTTCATACACTTTCAGTAATTCGACTTCACTCTCCGGTGCAATAATACGTACATAGTTTTGAATATCTTGAAGATGTTGAAGAGTTTTAGACTTTTCGATTCCCGGCGGCGCATAGACCACAAATAAGACCTTCTGAGTGTTAGGTTTTATCCGTGTGCGTTGGTCTGGTCCATATATTATACTGGAGATTACTCCTTGGGAGTCAGAGATCATCATATCCTTAGGAAGCAATTCTTTTTCCTGTCCATTCATTAAGGTGTATTTTTCTCCACCGCTAGAAATATCCAGTTTAATGGGTAGGTCTATTGCTTCTAAATCATGCCCGGCAGTTAATAAAAGATTCTTTAGCTCAGCCATAAACATTACCTCCACCAAGGAGGCAACCCTGGGAATTGATTGATTCTTAAAAACAATTGACTCTAATTGCAATAATACCTGGTAGGTTTTCTTAAATCTTTGGTAATAGTTATTATAAGTTTTAAGCGGTTCCATATTCTTTAAATCAGATCTATCTAACTTGGCAAATTTTTCCCTCAAGCTATTTTCTAATTCAAGCTTACTTTGGTCAAGCTTTTCATGTTGATTAGGATTGTGTACCTTCCTCATTGCCAGTATACCTAATAAGGCTTCTGGATAAGTCTTTTTAATTTCACCCGATATAATTAACAATTTTACAACCTCCTACCTGCAAAATAAATCCATTTGAATGAGCAAACAGTTTTTATCTCTTATTTCTATTTCTTGCCTAACTTTACATTCCAGATGAGCTAAACACTCATCAATCAGAAGCTGACCGCAATGATATTTGATTTTCTTTCGTCCCCACAGGTTATCAAAAATGTCTCATCGGCCACATAAACTCCAGATATTCGACATCAATCTTCATTTTTATTATACCTCATTTTTGTCCATTTCATCTAACGTTTACGGATAAAAGAAGTTGCGGAAAACAATTTGGGCAAAATAAAATTTTGCCTTTTATCCGCTGTTATATGACTCAAAGGACAAGGTTGCGAAGCAACCGCAGAGTTCGACGTGGTGATTTTGTAAACAGCGTAAGCATGCTTGAAACATTTTTTCTTACGGATTTTAGTTCAACCATTGCGGCATTTGGACCAGGTACATTATTTTCGGTTATTCCTAAAAGGTCTTCTAATGTTTTCCCAATACCTGTATTTCCAGTTCTATGAGTTTTAACATAACCCATTTCTTTTATATATTCTTTAAGCATCATTGTGCCGAGATCTCGTGGATTATTTGAATATTGCTGGATCTTTTCGTAGTGTTTATTCATGCGAAGATCACTACGGAGGCTCTTATTTAATCTCTTATGATTTAGCATATTAGCATAAGGAGGCGAGGTAACGCATAAAGATACCGTTCTCTCATCAAAATATTTTGGGATATTAATTGCATCATCACAAATTGTTATTTGTTTTGTATTCTCTCCAAAGTCTAACTGTGCCTGATTAAATCTTTTATTGGCCAAGTCAATGTATTTTTTATTAAGGTCAAATCCTACAGCATTTCTCTCTAAATCTCGTGCCGCAACAAGAGTAGTTCCAATACCTACAAAAGGATCAAGAACCAATTCACCCTTATGGGTAAAAAGTTCCATACACCTTTTAGGTAAAGCAATTGGAAATACGGCTGGATGTATATCCTTATCTCTAATATCTCTCTTTTCATAATACAGTTCCCAAACAGCAACTTGACCACGAACCCAATCCTTAGGAGTAAGGCAGTTTATATGACTATCAGGACAAGAACAGGTTTTTCTAAAATTAATATCTATTTTTTTTGTCATGTTTACCATCCTCATTATAGTATTCTCTATTAGCTTTTAAATTCTTTATTAAACCTCTAAGCCGAATTTCATATAACGGTATTAGCATAAAAGAAGCCCAGCCCTCTAATCCTTATAATTTACTTTCATTATTAAGTCTTACCAAATTCACCTTACGATACCTCTTGCCCCCTAATAAAACGAATAGAGGGCTGGGTTTGAGTAAGTGCCTCAAAGAGCACAAACCTTTTATGCTGTATTATACGCCGTATGGGGCAATCCGCCTCTGGTGGATTAAAATAATCTTACCTGTCTCTGTTCATCTCTTAACCTTTCATCCGCTATTTTACAGTATTCTTCCGAAATATCTATACCGATATAAAGTCTTCGTAACTTGTATGCTACTAATGTTGTAGTCCCTACTCCGTTGAATGGGTCCAAAACAACATTATCTTGATAGCTAAATAATTTTAACAATCTCGCAACTAATTCTTCAGGGAACATCGCTGGATGGTTATATTTTTTCATATTGCTTTCTGGAGCAATATCCCACTTTGCATAAACCCACTTCTTAAACTCGTCTCCTGTAATGTCTATTTTGTCAGAATCTCCTTCTTTCTTATGTGATTCTTTACAAAATATTTCAACAAATTCCCAAGTGTATTTAAAATATGGCATACTTGGACTTTTCCAACTACCCCAGGCAGTATACTTACAGTTATAATTATGTTTTTCCCAAATAATTTCTGCTTTCCAAAGCAATCCTAATTCTAACAATTGCCTTGATATAATATGATGGGTAGGCATATAGTCAGAAAATAATGGTTGAATATTAACACAAAATCTTCCAGCAGGTTTAAGAACACGATAACACTCCTTCCAGATTCTATTTAGTTTGTCAAAGTAATCTTGCCAGTAAACAGCATCTTTATTTTTATCATCTTTGTAATCTAACCCAAAATTATATGGTGGGGATGTAATAATAATGTCAATAAAGTTATCCGGAAATTTTTTAAGAATTTCTTCACTATCCCCGCAAATAATTTTATCTACTATACCTGAAACATCAACTTCGGTAACTTCGGATTTTATTGTAGTTAAATCTTTGGTTCCTTTTCTTATTTTTTCTTTTTCTGTTCGGTCAATGACTTTCCTTTCTCTTCGTAGAAGTTTAGCATCAGGATAGAACCTAGAAGTGGTTTCATATTCACCCAAAGGCTCTCTTACAAATCCTTCTTCCCTCCACTCCGTTAACATTGCTTTTCTAAACTGTTCAATTGCATAGTATAACCTCTCTTCTCTCAATGGTTTGAAATACTCGGGCTTGTGCAAGGGTTTTTTAATATCTCTATTACCATCTAATAAAGTTATAATATGCATGTTTATTTGAGGATAGAGCCTATCTAAAGTTATCACTGATTCGCTTCCTTTTGCCTCAACTTTTACTCCATAATCCCCACCTAAAAAATTCTCTAATTGCACTATAAAGAAAGCATTTATTGTAGGCGCAGCTTCTTTTAGCAAACTTGTATCAACCAAAATCCTCTTATACATAGCAACTTCGGTATAAGACTTACACTCTACGCTAATCCTAAATATTCCATCAATATAGATATGTATGTCTTGTGATAGTTTATATACTTCGTGATTTGTTTTAATAACAACTTTCTTTTTATCCATTCTCAGCAGACTCTCATCTGGAGAAATTTTTGACCAAGCTATTCTTATAATATCTTTCGTAATATCCTCGACAATTTTACCTTTGGTATATCTCACAGCCCCAGCGGTATCTTTCGCTCTCCTTCCTGCATAAAGTTTTTGAGATTCAAGAATTGCTTTTTTATATTCTAATTGAATATCTTCAATACTTATCATTTTTCTTCCTCCTTAGACTATTGTACCATATGGCGTATAACCTCTCCAGCATAAAAGAAGCCTGAGCGAAATGAAGGATCTGGGTGAGTCTGTAGAGCGTACCTTTTATGCTATGTTAGGCGACCGTTTTAATCGATAGTGTTCATCTTTTTCCCTTTTTTACTACGTCTTTTATCAGGAATATATCCACCCTCAAAGCTTGCAATATAACTATCAAAAGACCTACTCAGGTTAACTTTGGTGACATCGGGGTAAAGAAGTCTAAAACGTCTGCATCGCATAATAATTTTGTCAGAGACCGCCATATCTCTAGCCAAAGATTTTGTAAGTTTTTCCAAAAATAATGAAGAATTTTTGTTTTGCTCTGTAAACTCTACGATTTTATTGCCAAATTCCCAATATAAAAATACTCTTCGTTTTTTCTGCCTTCTAGAACGGATTGATACCAAAAGAGATTGCAGACAAGTCAAAAGATAAAAATATCTTCTTTCAAACTTTATCAATTCTTCTTCAAGCCAATCAGCATTGAAGTCCTTTTCGAACATAAGGTTCATCGGCACAGTCGCCTTTAATGCTTCTCCCCCGTTTGGATCTTTTACCTTTTTTATTTGAATAGGTATCATTATATTTTTGGACATTATTGCTCTCCCCATACCTTAAAGAATTTTCGTTGAAGTTCAAAAACTCTTTGATACGATGCCTCTGGTTCTTTCTCTACACTAAATTTAACAAGCTCCAAAACGATAACCTTTATAAGATGATAGTTTAATAATCCGATGGTTTTTGCCTTCCTATAAGCAGGATGGGATTTATTTATAATAACTGTCTCTCCATCAAAATAAGCCTCCTCATCTAAATCTGGCCTTTCTCCCTCTCCTATTCGGATACCACCCCTCACAGTCCTCAGTTTGGGTGTAGCAGTGATAATCTCACCCGGTTCAAGAGTTGGAGCTTCCCCTGGTTCTTCTCCAGGGTGGATAGAAACTCCTTCGCCAGGCGTCTCACCTCCTATTGTGCCTGAAACTTTTTGGGTGCCTTCTGCAATTTTTCTTTTCTCGCCATTTATATCCGGTACCGCCACATCTCGTTGAGTTCTGCTACCAAAGAAGGAAAATTCCGGAAGATTCTTTAGTATAGAATTTATCTCTTTTTCTAAGTTGGTATAATCTAACTCCCTCCTTAAAGGTTTCTCCAAAAGTCCGGTCTTTTCAAGCCAATTAGAAAATGCAATCTGCGTTTTTCTAAAAAATCCCTCCCATATTTTATTTCCTCTTTGAAATCTACACTTATCAGTTGTGACAGCCTCGATCAAATAAGGTGCTTCAATCCAACCAAGAATCCTTTGTTTTTGGCGCGGTTCTTTTTTGAACCAAGTTCTTTCGATCACCTTACCATATGCACATATCGCAACACCTTGCAAAAATTCAGGTATCTCATCTTTTACTAGTCCAAAAAAGCCTTTAGCTTTTGGCTTTCTATAAACTGTTATTGAAATTTCCTTTTGATTTTCGAGCATATTTTGGATAGGTTTTAATGTTATCCTTTTACCATTAACAATAAATTTTAATTCTTCTTTATAAATAGGCTTATAAATTTTTAACTTGGTCTTATCATCTGTAAGTACAGGCACTTCTCCGGTGTATATTCTCAATAATCTATTATCCAAGAGTGGGGAATAATGTTCTTTTAAAACTTGGTTTATGAGATCTTCGCTGTAAAAGTCTCTGTTTTTTTCATTTAAGAATAATGTGACTTTAGTCCCTATGTGATTTAAGTCTAATGTTCTATTGTGATAGATCCGATAGGGTGCTTCTTTCCCTTTAAGTTGCCATTCCGAATAACCCTTATATGATACCGAACAAGTTTCTGTCATTATTTTGGAGCAAAAGTTTAATGCAAGTTTTGCACCTTGGCCTACAAAACCGATAGCGTTACCTCTTATCTTAGTCGTTGTAACCAAATTGTGGTATTTCCTAAATTGTGCTTTATCCATTCCAGAACCATCATCTAGAATTCTTAAAATTCCATTGGTATTGACAAAATCGATTTTGATTTCCGAAGCCTTTGCGTCCAAACAATTCGCTACTAGTTCAACAATCGCAGCAATTTGCGGCTCAAATGGATATTGATCTGCAATAATATGGACAAAATGCGTTACATCCTCAACTTCACTTTTTCCTTCTTCGGGATAATGATTATTCATCCCTTCTCCTATCTGTTAAGCAAAATGTCTCTTAAACTTAAAATAATTGAATTACTTTGTTTTTGCTCACAAATTGGTATATTTTGCAAAGTGTTTCGTTTATGCGCGAGTTTAGATGAAACTTCAAATTGCAATTTTTTGTTATTTAGATTTTCTTTTAAAATCCAAAGATTTCTTACTCCATACGATATCTTACTAGCTGACGTGAGTGCGGTATAACTTTATAGATTCTTATGTTTATCATAAACTTATTTTATTAATTCCGCAAATAATGATTATAGAAATGTAGAAAAAGAAAAATACTAATTTAATAAGTATATAACTAATAGACAAAAAACTTCCATAATTTCATTTATCGCTCCCAGTATATCTCCGCTTATACCACCAATTCTTTTCTGGGAATATTTTAAGATTAATAATACTAGCCCTATTCCTACCATCACCAGAGGCAGAAAGTATAATCTAAATAATAAAATACCTATCACCGCCATAGTTAAACTGGCGAAGATAACCTCTCTCCAGCCAACATAATCCATAAATAATTTACCCATACTATTTTTTAAGCGCGCTGGCTTGCCCAAAAAAGCGGCTATTACCATACTCCAACGTCCTATAGCGGGAGTAAAAAACAAGGCCGCATCTTTTAAGAATAAGGGCATCTCCACCAGAAGAACAAACTTTAATAATAAAAGAGAAACTAAGGCCACTACCCCTTTAGCCCCAGTAGAACTATCCTTCATAATCTTTAGTATTTCCTCTTTATTATGTCCTCCCAAAAATCCATCTACACTATCGGCAAAACCATCTAAATGTAACCCTCCGCTAAGCCAGATCCAAAAAATTAGAACTAAAGTATCACCTACCAATGAAGAAACAGGGAGGTAATAAAATAATCTTCTTAAAAGTACCAGTAATATCCCCATTAACATTCCTACCAGCGGAAAGAAAGCCATAGAATTAGCCAAATTTTCGGCTAATGCCTCTTCATTTTGATTAGTATTGTGGGAAGGGGGAAACGAAATTATGGGGAGAATAGTTAGAAAACGGATAGCTAAAGATAAATCTCTTAAAATTTTCATTGTTTTATTAGCCCTTTATCTTTAATGGTATTCCGGAAATCATCATAAAAACCTCATCAGCTTTATTGGCAATTATGCTATTTGCTCTTCCCAAAATATCCCGATAAACTCTTCCCAGGGGATGATCAGGTACTATACCCATACCCACTTCGTTAGAGACAATTATTATTTGAGCAGGAACCTGATAAGAAATCTCAGCTAGTTTTTCAATTTCTAATAAAATCTTTTCTTCCCCTTGAGGGTTTCCCACTTTATTCTTTTCCCTTAATAAGAGATTAGAGACTAACAAAGTCAAACAATCTATCAGTATGACTTCTTTTTCTAAACCTAAACTACTAACTAATTCTCTAACTTCTATTGGTTCTTCATAAGTCTCCCACTCAGTTGGTCTTTTAGTTTTATGTTTTTTTATTCTATGAGCCATCTCTTTATCCAGAGGTTGACCGGTAGCAAGATAAGCTACTGGTTTACCAAAACTAAGAGCTATTTTTTCAGCAAAATTACTCTTGCCACTCCTCGCTCCTCCAGTGATAAAAATTAATTTCCCTCTCGACATAAAATTTATTCTTCTTTCTATTCTTTTATAATTTATGGTCTTTTATTATCTACTCCGGCATCTGCAAAAGTAGCCATTTGAGTTAGTATTTTCACCCCAGCCTCAATAAAACTAATACCTAAGGCAGCACCAGTCCCTTCACCAAGCCGCATACTAAGATCAAACATCGGAACTTTCCCTATATATTTTAAGGCAATTTTATGCCCTTTTTCCACCGAATTATGACTCGCCAATATATAATCTTTTACTAAAGGAGCTAACTTAATCACAATTAAAGCACTCGCACAAGAAATAAAACCATCAATTACAATAGGAACTCGATGGGCAGCAGCAGCTAAAATACAGCCGACTAAACCCCCGATTTCAAAACCACCTATTTTAGATAAAACATCAAGACCATCTTCTAAATTAGGATGATTAATTTCTATTGCTTGTTTGATTACTCTTATTTTATTTTTAAGTTGGTCTTCATTTATCCCCGTTCCTTGACCGGTAACCTCCTCAACCTTAGATTTAGTCAAACAGGCTACTATGGCACTGCTAGGGGTAGTATTAGCAATTCCCATTTCTCCTAATCCTACAATATCGATTCCTTTTCTACTTAATTCATCTTCAAAGACTTCGATTCCGGCAATTATTGCTCTTTCTGCTTCATCTCTACTCATAGCTGGACCCTGAGCAATGTTCTTTGTACCATAGGCAATCTTTTTTATAATTAATCCTTTTTCAGAAGCAAAATCTTTAGCCACTCCCATATCCACTACTAAAACATCTGCCCCTATATGCCTGGCCAACACATTAATACCCGCACCTCCGCGAATAAAATTATATACCATCTGAAAAGTAACTTCCTGCGGAAAGGCACTTACTTTTTCCTGGGCTACTCCATGATCCCCGGCCATTACAAATATTACTTTTCTTTTGATTTCTGGATTAAGATTTCCAGAAATACCTACTATTTGACCGGCAAAATCCTCTAGTCTCCCTAAACTTCCTTGAGGTTTGGTAAGATTATCTAATCTTTTTTGGGCTTTTTCTATAAGCTTAAAGTTAAGGGGCGTAATCTTTTGAATAGTCTCTTTTATTTTCTTATTCATCTCTTTTCTCCCTTAACCATCCACTTTTCCACCAATCTTCCAGATGAGAGGTATCATTTATAAGTGCAACAAATGCTTTATGGTCATAATAATTTATAATATTTAAAGCAGTTGAATCTTGTTCTATATTCCAAATATATTTTAATTTTAGGTTTAGGGCATTACCTAGAATAACTCGAATAGTACCACCATGACAGACTAGAGCGATAGTCTTATCTTTATTCACTTTCTTATCTCTCTTTAATATCTTGCCTAATTCAGTCATAACTCGGTAATTTAAATCTATTAAACTCTCCCCTTTAGGAAGGTTAATTTTCTCGTTAATATTTTCCAACCATAAGTTAAATTCATCCCCATATCCATATTTTAATTTAACTTCGTCAAAGGTATAACCTTCCCATATCCCAAAATTTATTTCTCTAAATTTAGGATCTATTATAATATCTATTCCTCGATCTTTAAAAATAATTTCCGCAGTATGTTGAGCCCTCTTTAAATCACTACAGTAAACTTCGTCTACCTCTACCCCCTTTAAGCGATATGATAATCTTTCCGCCTGCCAGATTCCTTTCTTGGTCAAATGGACATCCTTAAATCCACAAAATCTCTTTTGAACATTACTATCACTTTCTGCATGTCGTATTAATATTAACTTTATTGACATTATTATAAGTACTCTCCTTACTAAGAGGTTTGTTTTCAAATTAAAATAAAAAATATCACCCTCTTTCTCCGCGAAGAGATGATTTTTATTTGTAAACAGGCAGGTATCCTGACTCAGGGGTCAACCTAGTTGCTGTGCCTTCCCATTTATCACTAAAGTGAAAGTAATTAATAGTGGCCTATTACAGCTTTCGTATCCCATTACAGTAGCGGGACTGCGATGGATTTTCACCACACTTCTCTTAAACCTGTTTATATTTAAAAAATATTTTATTTATTTAACATTTCAATTATAAATTATTAAAAGAAAAAATGCAATTTTTAACACTAGACACCTTTACAGAAAAAATAAGACCTGTTGTATAATAAGATAACCAGCATAATATATTTACTGCCACTACTTTTTAAACGATAAAAAATATAAATGCTTATTTTAGAAGGGTTTTTAGACATAAAAAAATATGTTCTCTTTTTATCCTTACTGAAAAGTTCCTCAAATTTATTTAAATTGAGCTTCTTATCATATAAGAATGTAAAACCTATCAAAGGTTTTCCTGAGCCACCAAGGCCCGCTAATTAGCGTTGAGGAGGGTAAGGCATCCCTTCTGGCAACAATTCTTTCAGCCAGCTTTGATGTAATTTCAATTTTTCATAATTTATAACTCCTTTTTTACACTTACATCGCTTTTACTGTATTTAAATATTTTACTAAATTTATTAAGAAAGCTTCATTAACACAACAAACAAAGCCAGCCCAACACCAGCTAGGAAAGCAATAGTAGAATGCTTTTTCTCGTGTTCTCTTGCTTCAGGTAAAAGATGAGAGGCAGAAACATATAATAGTACTCCTGCCACAAACCCAAGCATTAATCCAAGTGTTGATTTTCCCAATTTACTAACAAAGGGATAAACTACAAATGCCCCTAAGGGAGTGGTGAGACCTGCTATTAAGAAAGCGTATAGTCCTGCAATTTTTTTGTTTATACCACCCTTTATTAAAAAGAGGTAGGTAATAACACCCTCAGCAAATTCATGCACAACCAAACCTGTAGCTGAAAGAACACCTACTAAAATAGAAACATTAAAGGTCACGGTGTATATAACTCCATCAATAAAAGAATGGATTCCTATCCCCTCTGCTGCTGTTATACCAAATGCGAGTTCTTTTTCTTTTGTGTGGTATTTTATCAATTTATTGGAAAAAAACATAAATAAAAATCCAATCAACGCAATAAATCCTGCATAGGAGTTAGACTGAATAGCTTGAGGTAAAGCCAATATCAAAGGTGTCGAGACTAATATCCCTGCAGCAAAGCACATAAAATAATTTTTTGCTTCTTCAGCCCATTCTCTATACCTAAAAATAGCTAAAATCCCTAAACCATTTACCAAAGCTGACAGAAGGGCAAATCCCATTATCCAAATAAAAGTATTTGATTCAAACATATGATCTTCTACTCCTTTTCTACCAATGTGTGAAAGTAACCATCGTCACTCTTCCATGATTTAATAAACTCAGCCTTATCTATCGACTTAATCATCTTAGAAGCCAGATTCAACATTCTTTCATTATCAGTTATTATCTCAGCTTAATCTCCTTTCTCTATTTTATCCAATCCTTCAGAAACTTTTTTTAACCTTTCCACCAGTCTCTCTATTCCCTTAATATTTATCTTAATATTCTACACTTCCATCTTTTTACCTACCTTTATAATTTTCCATATCTTCTTTCTCCAAATATTGCTGTGTCTATTCTTACTATATTACTTCTTTCTTCTGTTGTTATCTTGTATAAATTCGATATTGATAAAACTTTTCAACCCTATCTAAAATAGTAATTTCTTTCTTTTACCAGGGCTAGAAGAACCCTTCTCTTGCTGATAATTGTAAATCAAATAGTATTTTATAAAATTATTTTGACAGAAGATCTTTAATCTGTTTTTCCGGATAGCGGGTCATAATTATAAGCCCTAAGAAAGCTACTATACTTCCTAATACCGGAGCTAATCTTACTCCGAGGGGATTACTGATATCTTTCCCGAATATAGAATATAAAAGAGCAAGGCTTGCAGTCGAAAGTCCTAAATTGAGTTTCATAAAGAAACCCTGGACCCCAAAATACATAGCTTCTCTTCTCTCTCCGGTTTTTTTATAATCAACATCACAAAGTTCAGAAAGAATCACATTGGGAATAATTATTAGAACTGCGGTAGGAAAGCCCATAAGTCCTACAAAAATCAGTCCCCATACCTTAGGATTAACCGGGGTCAGACCGGTGAGAGATAGGAAAACAGAAAATATAGAAAACAAACCAAGACTTATAATCATAATAACTTTCTTTCCTCGAATCCTCACCAAAAATCCCACCACTGGAAAACAGATAGCCGCAATAATAAAAAGAAAAGTAAACATATTACTGGCAAAAGCCTCATCAGCACCCATCAAAGTAATTACAATAGGTATAGCAGATGAACGGACAATATTAAAAAGAAACCATAGGGATATATTGGCAAGAAGGTAGATAATAAATGCCTTGTTCTTCAATGTTTTTCTAAAGGAATCAATCAGGGGAACATTGCTGGGACTGGCATTGGAGAATCTTTTCTCATCTATCGCAAATACCGCTGCATATAATAATATGGCTCCAAGGATAGCCAGACAAATGACCATCTTCCGGTAAGAGCCTACATAATCAGTGTTCTGCATAAATAAAATCAAAAGAAGAGGCCCGCCAATCATCACTATTGCTGAACCAATTAGAGAGAAGTATCCTTGAGCTGTGGTAATACCAATCCTAGCTTTTTCATTATGACCGAGTTCAGGAATTAAGGCAAGATAGGGAACGACATATACAGTATAGAAAAAAAAGTAGAAAGCAAAAACAATAGCCAGATATATACCATTAATAATAGAAGTATGAAGTACAGGAGGAAAAAATATAAGCACTGTAGATATGGCTAAGGGAAGCCCGCCTACAATAAGGAAAAATTTCCTTCTTCCAAATCTTGAGGTGGAACGGTCAGACCAGGAGGCTACTAATGGATCAGCAACAGCATCTACAATCCTTCCAAAAAGCATCACTGCTCCCAACACAGTAATAATTCCGAAAAACCTCTCATTCGAAACAAAAGGAATCATACCTTCTACTACCCTCTCTTTGGGGGGAAGTAGAAAGGCTATAGCAAAAGTCAACCAGATCGAATCTAACAATACCCATCCTGATGTGGATAGGTTATAGAGAAAAAATCTTTTACCCTTAAATTCTTCCATCTCTTTCTCCTTTCCTGGAAATCCCATTACTAGTAGTTCGTTTTCTAAATACCTTTAAATTTTATTCTGTCATTGGAGGAGCGAAGCGACAAAGCAATCTCAATGGGATTGCCACGCCCTGATAAATCATGGCTCGCAATGACAAATCATTATAATAT
>Ga0209610_1000348_pt1 | contig 24269 bp, 18 predicted proteins | sample LakKivw275mmetaG_FD_184137 | JGI IMG/M metagenome (GOLD analysis project Ga0209610, IMG submission 184137) | Anoxic lake water microbial communities from Lake Kivu, Rwanda to study Microbial Dark Matter (Phase II) - Lake Kivu water 275m metaG... | ecosystem: Environmental > Aquatic > Freshwater...
CAAGCCGTCCAGCAGGGCGTGACCTATCTCTATCGTCTCGGCGATGTGGATTACAGTGGCAAGTTGACCTGGCATAAGGAGGTCGAGGTCAAGGTCGAGGCTGAGGATGTCCAGCTTCTTGCGCAGTTCGGCTTGCAGGCGATTTATCCGAATCCGTTCAATCCGGTGCTGAATATTCGGTACGGCTTGACCGAAGATGGTCAGATGACGCTCAAGGTTTACAACCTGCGCGGTGAATTAGTAGAAGAACTTATGAGCACTTATGCTCTTAAAGGGACCTATTCCTACACCTGGCAGCCGGTGAATCTGAGTGCGGGCGTGTATGTAGTGCATTTGCATTCAGGTGGCCGGACGGTTCAGCGGAAAATCATGTTCGTGAAATGATTCGCCATTATATTGCAAAGGAGTCTGACTTCGTAAACCGTGCTCTCTGGATCAATACGGATAAAATAATGGGATAAAAACGGGTACGGTTTCCTGCTTTGCCTTTTTCCATTGCCGCGTTCTCTGCGCTACCCTTGGCTCAGAAAAGTATTTTGGACATGGCTTGCTTTTTGTTAATATAAGCCAAGTTTGAAATAATTTACATCCCTTATGAAGAGAAAATCGGACCGGCGCGGAAACAATTCTTTCTCAAACCTGGTAAGTCGGCCTCTAATTTGGAGAACTGCATGCAAAAGTTATTAGTCACGGGAGCACTCGGACAAATCGGTTCGGAACTGGTGCCGGAGCTCTGCCAACGCTATGGTAGTCAAAATGTCATTGCCACCGACCGACGCTCGCCGGAAGCCTGCGAAGACCTGGGAGCTGGTCAGTTCGAATTGTTGGATGTGACCAATGCCAAGCAAATTGCTGAAATCGTTCGGCGTCACCGTATCACGACAATCTATCACCTGGCGGCATTGCTCTCGGCAGTCGCGGAAGCCAAGCCGCAAATGGCCTGGGCAATCAATCTCAACGGACTCTACAACATCCTGGAGGTCGCTCGTGAAGCGGGTTGTTCCGTGTTCACTCCCAGCAGTATTGGTGCCTTTGGGCCGACTACTCCTGCTGAGCGCACGCCTCAGGACACCATTCAGCGTCCGGCAACCATGTATGGCGTAACCAAGGTTGCCGGAGAGCTTTTATGTGACTACTACAATAAAAGATTCAGTGTTGACACCCGCGGAGTGCGCTATCCGGGAATCATTTCCTACAAAACTCCCCCCGGCGGTGGCACGACCGATTACGCCGTGCATATTTATTATGCGGCCTTGGCGCAAAAATCCTACACCTGCTTTCTGCGAGCCGGCACTTATCTCGATATGATGTATATGCCGGATGCCCTCAGGGCGGCGATCGAACTGATGGAGGCGGATCCAACACGCCTGAAACACCGCAATGCGTTCAATGTCACAGCCATGAGCATCGAGCCGGAAATGATCGCGGCCGAAATCCGCAAACACATTCCTGATTTCCACTTAGAATACCAGATTGACCCTCTGCGGCAGGCCATTGCCGATTCATGGCCCAATTCACTGGATGATAGTGCCGCACGGGAAGAATGGAACTGGCGGCCGCATTTCGACTTGGCCAGCATGACCAGTGACATGTTGCATCAATTAAAACTGAAAGCAACCGGCGGTTGATCAATGGCAAGAGCCGTGGCTGAGCAACGGGCCTGTCAGAAATTTTACGCTGTAGATGGGACGGAACAGTGATTCACGGCATTGGCATTGACTTGATCGAAGTAACGCGGATCGCCCGCCAGGTGGAAGAGAACACCGCTTTCACAGAGAAGTTATTTACCACCGGAGAACGGGCTTATTGCGGTGCTCAAAAAAACCGTGCCCAGCATTTCGCCGCGCGCTTCGCCGCCAAAGAAGCCTTTTTCAAGGCGCTTGGTACGGGCTGGCGGGGCGGATTGGCTTTTCAGGAAATCGAAATCGTAAACGATGAATTAGGCAAACCCGGCTTCAAGTTTTATGGCAAGACTCAGCAGTACCTGGCGGCTCAACAATTGAAGACCGTACATCTTTCTGTGAGTCACCTGCAAAATTTGGCCGTTGCCATGGTAATAATTGAAAAATAAAAGGAGTAATATGTTCGGGAAAATGCAGGCTGATCTGGTAGAACAACTTACCGCAATTCGCGCTCAGGGACTCTATAAATCCGAACGCCTTATCGCCAGTCCGCAGGATACTCTTCTCACCCTCGCGGATGGTCGGAAAGTGATCAATTTCTGCGCCAACAATTACTTGGGATTGGCTAATCATCCTGAAATTATTCAAGCCGCCCAACATACCCTTCAGCAATGGGGTTATGGGCTTTCGTCGGTGCGCTTCATCTGCGGCACTCAGACTATTCACAAAGAGCTGGAAAAAAACCTTTCCGAATTCTTAGGCACCGACGATACAATTCTCTTCTCATCCTGTTTCGACGCCAACGGAGGTGTGTTTGAACCGCTCTTTGATGAAAAGTGTGCGATCATCTCCGATGAGCTGAACCATGCCTCGATTATTGACGGGGTGCGTCTTTGTAAAGCCCAGCGGTTCCGCTTTAATCATATGGATATGAATGACCTCGCCCGTTGTCTGCAGGAATCCCGCGATGCCAAGTACCGCATCATCGCCACCGACGGGGTCTTCTCGATGGATGGGCACCTTGCCCCGCTACCGCAAATTTGCGCACTCGCCGAGCAATATGATGCACTGGTGATGGTCGATGATTCTCACGCTACCGGTTACTTGGGTGCTTCCGGACGGGGGACCGCGGAACACTTCGGTTTGATAGGCAAAATTGACATTATCACCACCACCTTCGGCAAGGCGCTGGGCGGCGCTTCCGGCGGCTGTATTTCCGGTCGACAGGCCATCATTGAGTTTATGCGCCAGCGCTCGCGTCCGTATTTGTTTTCCAACACGCTGTCACCGGCGGTCGTCGGGGCTACGATCAAAGCCCTCGAATTGATCCGCCAGCACCCCACCCTGCCGCGGCGCACTTTAGACAATGCCCGCTATTTTCGTCAGCAAATGGAACAGCACGGTTTCGCGATTGTACCCGGCGAGACAGCCATTGTGCCGGTGATGCTGAATGACGAACCACTGGCAATCAGGATGGCGGATCAGCTGTTGCAGGAAGGTATTTATGTCATCGGTTTCACTTATCCGGTCGTTCCGCGGGGTAAGGCCCGCATTCGGGTGCAGCTTTCGGCGGCGCATACGTCGGATCAGATTGACCAGGCGGTGGCTGCCTTTCGACGCGTGCGGGATCGGCTGGGGCTGACGCCTGAACATTAAAAAAAACATTTGACAAAAACTAATTCTTTTAGTATTATTTGGGTGAAAAGTCGGTCGCGGGATATTTGACCGACATAAAAAGTCTGTCACAAAATAATGGAGGTAAGGCATGGCAAGAGCAAGAGGTAGCGTTAACAAGGTTATCCTTGTTGGTCATTTGGGACGCGATCCCGAAGTACGCTATACGCCGAACGGGGATCCGGTCGCGGAAGTGTCCCTAGCGACGACCGAATCCATCCGCACCAAGGATAACAAGCGCGAAGACCGCACGGAATGGCACAATTTGACCTTATGGCGGACGCAGGCGGAATTCGCCAAGGAATGGATGAAAAAAGGACAGTTGGTGTACGTCGAAGGTCGCCTGCAAACCCGGCAATGGGAAGACAAGGACGGTCAGAAGCACTATAAGACCGACATCGTCGTTGATACAGTGACTCTGCTGGGTGGCGGCGGCGCGCGACGCGAAAAGGAAGGTACGGAAGGCGAAGCCCCGCAAAATAAACTGCCGGACGAAGAAATCCCCTTCTAAATTCCGCTCTCAATTGGAACGGGCTTCAGGCTCCCGTGGCCGTAAGCTGGTGCCCGAGGCTACAGCGAGTCGCGCAGCTTAATAGGTAAAGGAGCTCTTTCCGATGAACTCCCGCAGGATGGAGGTAGGTGGTATTTCGTCTTCATCCAGAGGGAGAAAATAGGCCAACATATCCAACAACCGCTGGGCTTCGGGAAAACTCGGATGTTCCTCCGGTACCAGTTTCAGGGCCGGCACTGCGGCCACTTTCAGTACCCCGATTTCGTACAGCAGAGAGGTGTTGAACATGACATCGGCCGAACCCTGATAGGTAAAAATGTAGCGTTTTTCGCCTTCAACCACTTTCTTCCACATCCCGATGGTATCCGCCGCACTGTACCCCCGGTACTTGGCATCACGCACAATTCGCCGGATCAGCCGGGTATCGTGGGTCGGGATACGGTTGCTCTGATCGAAATTCAGGTGCGTCAGGGCGCTGACATACACCTTGTATTTACAGGCATCGCTGATGCCGCTGGTCAGATCCGGATTGATACCGTGAATTCCCTCCAAAATAAATACCGTATGCGGATCAGCTGTGATCGCTTGCGTGCCGGGATTTTTCACCCCTTTGTGAAAATCATAGACCGGCGGCGTCACCGTTTCGCCCTGCAGGAGACGATTCAACTGCTCATTGAGCAGGTTCAGATCAATGGCCTCCAGGACCTCGAAATTCAGGTCAGCGCCCTGGCGTCGCTGGAGTTCATCCCGGTCCAGGAAGTAGTTATCCAGGGATAACAACACGACCCTGTATCCCAAAACCCGCAACTGGATGGCCAGGCGCTTGGAGAAAGTCGTTTTGCCGGACGAGGACGGCCCGGCTACGAAAACCAATTGCTTATGCTGTTGATCTATTTCATCGGCGATGCTGGCGATCTTTTTTTCATGCAGGGCTTCAGCAACCTTGATGATATCCGCAATTTGATTCTCGGCAATCATCCGGTTCAGGTGCGCAACGTACTGGACTCCTAATATTTCGCCCCAGCGTTCGGACTCCTGAAAGATTTCATACAAGCGCAATTGATCGCGAAATGGATGGAGCCGCGTATGATCGCCTTCTGTTGGACAGCGCATGACGAATCCATCGTCGTAGGGTTTGATTTCGACAACATTCAGCAGGCCCGTACGGGGCGCCGGCGGGGAAGGTAACCAGTAGCGTTTTCCATTCATGGTATACAGAGTCAGGTAGCCGGATGTCCCATATTTCAGGAGCTCGGCCGTGTCCGGGCGCCCAACGTCCCGAAAATAATTGATCGCATCGAGGCGTGAAGTCAGCACAGGAAGGATCGGATAATCTTTGCTGACCAGGGATCGAAAGACCTCGCCCAGTTGCAGAAAGACGTCCTGATTATTCAGCGGGGCATTGGAGAAGCGGCAAAAAATGCCGTCGCACATGCTGTGCATTATATGGAGTTTCGCACTCGGATGTTGCAGATCAGCGGCAAAATTCAGCGTCGCGATCGCGGCATTTTCATAAGCCCGCCGGGAAGATTCGTAGAAGTACTGCAGGCTGGAAATCTGCGCGGCTTCCTGGATAACCTCGTTTAACGAAGCAAAGGCATTGTTTTTAACTGCTATAAAGGGTACATAGCGGCTTTCCGGCAGACAATTGGCGAATATGGTGCCGATAGTTTGTCCGGGTTGAACGGTTTCCGCTTGGCCATTGAGTACAATTCTTATATTTTGCATGGCGGCAAGTTAGTCAAAAACTGGAAAAAAATAAAGTTTGGTTTTTCGCACCGAAATTATAGATTTACAAAGGTGCAAGGTATACCACTACTTCGTCAAACCAAAGATTAATCAAGGAGTAACCTGATGGCAGAAACCCTGTGGGAGCGACCAGTCCATACGCCAGCATACAAGGCCCGCCGTTTTCAAAACTGGATCATTATCGGCTTCATGTATTCATTGTTCTATATGTCACGCTATAATTTTTCGGCTATCGCGCCAACCCTACTGGAAGTTTTCGGCTGGGTAAAAAGTGACTTGGGAATTTTCGAAACCCTTCTGCCCCTCGTCTATGGTCTGTCGGTGGTAATCAATGGCCCGCTGGCCGACCGCATTGGTGGGCGTAAAGCATTTCTGATCGGGGCGGTCGGCGTGGTAATTATGAACACCTTATTTGGACTGTCGCACCTCCTCGTGCAGAGCGCCGCGGTTTGGGATAACGGACAGCTGCTCAGTCCGGCGCTTCTGGCCCCCGGATTTTCCAAAAGCATGTTTGTCTGGGGTTTGGCGATCATCTGGGCGTTCAATGGCTATTTTCAATCCTTCGGCGCGCTTTCCATCGTTAAAATCAACGCCCAGTGGTTTCATATTCGGGAGCGGGGGACTTTCGCCGCAATTTTCGGGATTCTGATTCGCTTCGGCCTGATTTTGGCATTTTCCGGAACTCCTCTCATCGTCAAATATCTGACCTGGTATTGGGCGTTCTGGTTGCCGGCGTTGTTTGTCGCGGGCTTGTTCGTACTGACCGTTTTCTTTGTCCGGGATACACCGGAGCAGGCGGGCTATCCGGCTTTCGATACCGGCGATGGCACCGGTGTGGACAATGAAAAATTAAATTTCCGGGAAGTCCTGACCAGGGTCTTCACCAGCAAGGTAATGTGGATGATTGCCATCGGTTCAATGATGATCGGCTTTGTGCGGCGCAGTGTCGTGGACGCCTGGTGGCCAGTTTATTATAAAGAAATTCACGGGCTGGTCGGCACCAATCTGCCGGCTCAATTGACCGCGTGGGGCATTGCCATCTGTGGCATCATTGGCGGTTTTGTCTTCGGCATCATGTCCGATCGCCTGTATAAAGGACGTCGGGCGCCGGTCATCGTCTATGGCTTCATCGGAATGGTGGTTATGCTGACGCTCTTTTACTTCGCGGATGCCGGGCATTGCGGGCCCTATGCCGCCGCGGTCATTCTCGCCATTCTGTCTTTCTTCGTGAACGGCGCCCACGGCATGATCGGCGGGGCGGCAACGATGGATTTCGGGGGACGCAAAGCCGCGGCGACCGCCGTGGGTTTGATCGACGGTATCCAGTATTTAGCCGGGGCCTTCGTCGGCCTGGCGGTCGGATACATCACCACTAACCTCGGCTGGCAGGTCTGGAAACTCTGGCCGATTCCTTTTGCCATCATTGGCGCAATTGTGATGAGCCGACTCTGGAACGCCTTACCCAAAAGTCACAAGAGCCATTAAAAAAATGTCTATTACAGGGAGAAAATTATGAGTCACCACCTTTTCGAAATTCTCATTCTCAATGGTCGCCCGGCGTCGGGCAAGTCGGAGGTTATTGACTACCTGAAAAAGACTCCACTCGAGGAGCGCATGCGCCGGTTTCACATTGGCAAGCTGGACGAAATTGATGATTTTCCCATGCTCTGGACCTGGTTCGAAGAGGATGCCATTCTGGAAAAAATCATGCACAAACCGCGCCTGCACACTGACCGGGACGGCTATTTCCTGTACGAATACCAGTGGCATTTATTAATCGAGCGCATTGCCATGGATTACAACAAACACCTCCGGGACAATCCCCATTTGCACGACGATACCACCGCCCTCGTGGAATTCTCCCGCGGTACTGAACATGGGGGCTATCAGGCCGCCTATCCGCACCTCTCGGACGAAATCCTGCGCAAGGCCGCGATTTTCTACATTGATGTCTCGTTCGAGGAATCCCTGCGCAAGAATCGCAAACGCTACAATCCCGCCAAGCCCGACAGCATCCTCGAACATGGCCTTCCCGACGAGAAGCTGACCCGCCTTTATCAAGAGGTGGACTGGGAAACATTCCACGGCCCGGATCCGCAATTTGTCACCATCAAAGGTCACCGCGTTCCGTATATTGTTTTGCATAATGAACCGGACGTGACCACCGCCCGCGATGAACATTTGGGACAGGTACTCGAGGATTTGTTCGGACAGCTCTGGCGCCTGCGCCATTCTTAGTTCGATCATCTGCAGCCAAACCGCTCGGCGGTTTTTTTGAACAATTGCGGCCGGGTATATTAAATTTGTCCAATTTTTGGAGCTAGCATGAAAATCGAGGTTTTTCCGGTTTCAAATATAAGGGATTTGCGACAGTTCATCCGCTTTCCCTGGCAGATTTACCAGAGTTATCTTAACTGGGTGCCGCCGTTGTTAAGCGAGATGCGCAAAACCTTTGACCGCACCAGGTTTCCTTTTTTCGAACACTCCGAGGCGCAGTTTTATTTAGCCCGGCGGCGGGGCGAGCTGGTCGGACGCATTGTCGCCATTAAAAACAATAACCACCTGCAAGTCTATCAGGATGCCACCGGATTCTTCGGTTTCTTCGAATCTATTGATGACCAGGCTGTCGCCGACGCACTCTTTAAAAGAGCTGAGGAATGGTTGGCCGCCCGGGAATTACATAAAATCCGCGGCCCGGAGAATTACTCTCAGAACGAGGATTGCGGGCTATTAGTGGACGCTTTCGACCTGCCGCCGGTTATCATGATGCCCTACAATCCACCATATTACCAGCGTCTCATCGAAAAGGCCGGTTTCTCCAAGGCAATTGACCTTTATGCTTACACCATCGAGCAGGCCGAATCGATCCCGGCGATGCTCACGCAGGTAGCTCATGACATCCAAGCCACCGCTGATTTTACGATTCGACCCGTGGACTTAAAGCATCTGGAAGCAGAAATTCCCCGCCTCAAGGCCGTCTACAATGCCGCGTGGTCTGAAAACTGGGGCGCCGTTCCTTTTACCGATTCAGAAATCAATTACCTGAAAGAAGCGTTGAAGAAAATCGCCCTGCCGGATATGAATTTCATCGCCGAAATGCACGGAGTGCCCATCGGCGTTTCCGTCACCGTGCCGGATTTGAACGAACTGCTGATCGGTCTGAATGGACGGCTCCTGCCTTTTGGTTTCGTTCGCCTGCTGACCGGAATGAAAAAAATCCGGGGTGTACGGGTACTGATCATGGGCGTAGTCAAGGAATACCGCCATAAGGGCATTGACCTTCTCTTTTACTACGAGACCTTTAAAAACGGCCTGCAGCATGGTTTCACGAAGGGCGAGATGTCCTGGATACTCGAAAACAATCTCCCCATGATCAAAGCGCTGGAGAAAATTCCCGGCGTGCGACGCTATAAGACCTACCGACTCTATGAAAAAACCATCCGGTGCTAAAGGCCGCGAGCTTTATCGCCAATATCTGAGCACCCTCAAACCGCTGGCTGTTGAAGGTTGGCCAGATCTCTTTTTCTTTCGGCCCCTGGCTTTTGGTCTCATCAAGGGTTTGCAACCGTGGCATTTGACGCCCAACCAAATCTCCGGATGCGCCCTGCTGACCGGTTTAATCGCGAGCGCCTTTTTGACACTAGGCGACCCGCTCAGCTTGAAAATCGCCGCCGGCTTTTATTGCGCTATGATCGTCTTCGATTGTGCGGATGGTATGTTAGCCCGGCTGTATCGCAATGGTACCGTTTACGGACGCATTATTGACGGCATAGCGGATTATGTCAACGGACTGCTGCTATTCAGCGGGCTGGCCATAATGGCATCCCGTGGCGGAGTACATTACTTACTGCCCGGCTGGCTATTGGCACTAATGGCGATGCTGTCCATGATCCTGCATTCCTCACTCGTAGATTATTACCGCGGTCAGTTTCAGTTTCACGCTCTTGGTCAGCGTCATTCGCCAGTAGAAGAGTGTACGACCTGGCATGCCCAGCTGGATGTATTAAAAACACAACGCGGTGCCTTTTTCAAGAAAATACTGCTCGGACTGTACCTGACCTATGCACGCTGGCAAAGTAATTTTACCACTACAACTCTGAAACACGAGCCACATGCCTATTATCATTACAATTACTGGTTATTGAGAGGTTGGTTAGGCATTGACCAGTCCATGCATTATGGCGTCCTGATGGTAGCACTAATCGCCGGGCACCCGGGTTGGTTTCTGTTCTATTCTATCGTGCTGGCGAATGGCTGGGTGGTAGCAATGCTGATGTTACAGCGGCAAGCCGATGCTCTTCTGGATGGCATAGAAAACAGCCCGGCTTTTCCCCACCGGCAAGGTGAACCGATCTGATGAATGTATTTGTCACCGGCGCGACCGGTTTTATCGGACAACATTTAGTACGTCGCCTGTTGGCTGAAAATCATACCGTGCACTGTCTGGCGCGCCCGACCAGTATACGACCGGCGGAATTTGCCGAGCGTGTGGAATGGGTCAATGGTGATCTGTCAAAGCCGGAATCTCTCATCGCTGGTATGCAGGGCTGTGAAGTCATTTTTCACTTAGCCGGAGAAATTAAAGGGCGGGATGCCGCCGAATACATAACGGTCAATGCACACGGTACCGCCAACCTTGTGCAGGCGGCAATCAGTCTGGGTTCAGTTAAACCCCATTTTATCTACGTCAGTTCATTGGCGGCGGCAGGTCCAGCCAGTCGCTGGAAACTGCGCACCGAAGATGAACCGGCCTGCCCGGTATCGGCTTATGGGCAAAGCAAATTACAGGGCGAGATCGCGGTCTTGCGCCATCGCCAGCAATTGCGGTGTACGATCGTCCGCCCGGCAGTCGTTTTCGGATCGGGCGACCGGGCCTCGCTGATTTTTTTTAAATTGGCCAAGGCCCATCTGAATCCTCATTTAGGGCTGACTGAAAATCGTCTCAGCCTGATTCACGTGGAAGACTTAGTACAATTATTGATGCTAATTGCCAGCTCCAATTTACCGAGTGGCGAAATATTTTACGCCTGCGATGACGCGCCGGCCGGATATAGCTGGAATGAAATCATCGCGCAGGTGGGACAGGCGTTAGAGTGCCGCCTTTTTCCTATTTACCTGCCGCGTTTAAGCCTGCCGTTTATGGCGGGTATCCTGAGACTCATTAACCGCTTTAAGAGCCAGAAAAGTATCGCCAATCCGGACAAGTTGCGCGAACTGGCCCATCCCTACTGGACTTGTGCGGGTCGCAAAGCCCGCGAATTGCTAAACTTCAGCCCAGCCGCCGATCTGACTTCCAGAATTGCCCAGACCGCCGCCTGGTATCGGGAGCATAAATGGATCTAAACCTGAGCGAACAGAACTGGTGGAGAAAATTCCGGCAGGAGGCCCGGTTGGCGGATTACTTAGTCCTGCTGTACGGAGCCTGGCTCATTTTTGTAGCCGGCTTATTTTATCAGCGCCTGGGTTCCCCGATTGCGGCCGTCAGCGCCGATTGCGGACTGGTTTTCGTTACTCTGTTGTTAATTTTCCGCCCGGCAGATCATTCCCGGGAAGCCTATCGTTACCTGCAAGCGCTCCTGCCGCTACTGACATTTGCCTTTTTCTATACTCAGAGCACGGCCTGGGATAATTTGTTTTTCCCACATACTTTCGATCGTTGGCTTATCAATTGGGATCAGGCGCTTTTCGGGCGTCTCCTGCATACTCAGCTGGCACCAGCGGCAAACAGTCTGGTCGTGTCCGAGATAATGCACTTTTTTTACTTCTCCTATTATTTACTACTTTTTATTCCAGTCCTGTATCTGCTGTACAAACGTTCGGCGGCAGCCTACGAGATCATTTTCAATCTGACTTTCATGATGTATGTCCACTATCTGTTTTTCATGGTTTTTCCCGCCGACGGGCCTGTCGCCGAACATCAGCACCTTTTCGGGCGCGGAGTTGTTTTCATCCCCCTAATGAATCTGATTTACGAGGGCAGTGGGCAACAGGGTGGCGGCACTTTTCCCAGCACTCATGTGGCTTCCGCTGTCATGGTTTTCATTTACAGCTGGCAAGTCTTCCGAAAATTGCGTCCCGTCTTTACCATCGTTTGTTGCGGAATCATTTTGGCGACGGTGTACTGCAGTTATCACTACGCAATCGACGCCTTGGCGGGAATGATTTCCGGGACGGTGTTTTACTTCCTCGGGCGGGTAGTATATTTCAGATGGAACCGTGTTCCGCAGTATTTATCTCAGACGGCCCTCGAATACCAGTAATTCGGCGATCTAAAGATCAGACTACTTAGGACAATTTTAACACTTTGCAAGGATCAGAAATGAAGAAGTTCACTTTATGCTTTTTAATCCTGCTGAGCGCCATCAATGGGCAGGGCCAGGCACGGCGCGCCATGACGATTGATGACCTCATCGGCTGTCAGCGTCTGGCCGACCCGCAATTTGCGCCGGATGGCCAACGAATTTCCTTTTGCGTTAAAACCATGTTCGAAGCGACCAATCAAAGTCGGCAGTCCATCTGGATTGTTGATGCGGATGGCAGTGGACTGCGCGAAGTCACGCCTGACAGCTTTAACAACTGGTCGCCGCGCTGGGCACCGGACGGGAAAAGGCTGGCGTTTCTTTCCGATCGAAGCGGCGCCGGTCAAATCTGGTTACTGAACCTGACCAGCGGAGATTTGCGCCAGATAACGACGCACTACACCGGAGTGGAAAGTTTCATCTGGTCGCATAGCGGCCAGAAGATCGCGTTTGAATCACGGGTCTACCCCGACCTGAACGATCAGACCGGCATGGCAAAACGCGATAGTCTGCAGGAAACGAGTCGGGTAAAAGCCCGCGTCTATGACGAACTTTTATTCCGCCACTGGGACACCTGGTGGGATCATAAACGTGCTCACTTGTTCGTGCTCAACCCCGATGACGGCAAATTTATTGATGTTACGCCGGGCGACTGGGATGCGCCGCCCCTTGCGCTGGGCGGCGGCTATGATTTTACGGCGGACGATACAGAATTAATTTTTAACAGCAATCGGGAGCCGGTCATTGCTACCAGCACTAACAACGACATCTGGAAAGTTGCAGTGCGGGGTGGCGCGGCGATTCGGCTGACGACCAAATGCGCCGAGCGCGATTTCAAGGGCAACGACCATCATCCCCAGTTTTCACCCGACGGTAAAAATTTAGCCTTCCTGTCCATGCGGCGGGCGGGCTATGAGGCCGACAAGTCCGATCTCTTCCTCTTGAATTATGCCAGCGGCAAGTTTACCAATCTGACCGCAAAACATGAGTGCAAAATCGAGTCGTTCGCCTGGTTGCCCTCCGGGAAGGCACTGGTGCTGACCATTCTGGAGCGCGCCCGCGTCAAGATCAAACTGCTCGATGTGCAGACGCAGGCACTGACGACCTTAGTGGCGGATGGTTTCAATGAAAGCATCAGCGTCAGTCCGGACGGCAACTCGCTCGCCTATCTCAAACACAGCACGACCCACCCGGCCGAGCTGTGCGTCTATTCCCTTTCTGCCCAAAAGGCGCGGACCATCACCTCCTTCAACAGCGTGCACTTCAATCAGCTGGAGATGCAGGCGGTCGAGGACTTCGATTTCACCAGTACCGACGGCGCTTCCGTACATGGCCTACTGATTAAACCGCCTTTCTTCGAATCCGGAAAAAAATATCCCCTGGTTTATTTGGTTCATGGCGGTCCGCAGGGCGCCTGGGAAGACGGCTGGCATTACCGCTGGAATCCTCAATTATGGGCGGCTCAGGGCTATGTTATTGCCATGGTCAACTGCCGCGGTAGTGAAGGTTACGGCCAGCAATTTGTAGATGGCATCAACCGTGATTGGGGCGGCCAGGCATTTAATGATTTAGTCGCCGGTCAGAAGTACGTAGTCGAAAAGTACCCGTTCATTGATCCTAACCGACTGGCGGCGGCAGGGGCTTCTTTCGGCGGCTATATGATGAACTGGTTCGCAGGTCATATGGACGCTTTCCGGTATCCGTTTAAAACCCTGATCAGCCACGATGGCTCGTTTAATCTCTATGCCATGCTCCTGACAACCGAGGAGCTCTGGTTCCCGGAGTGGGAATACGCCGGACCTTTCTGGGAAAATGAAGCTATTTACGCCAAGCATTCTCCGCACCAATTCATCCGCAATTTCAAAACCCCGATGTTGATCATCCATGGCGAAAAAGATTATCGTCTTGATTACAGCGAGGGAATGCAGATCTTCACCGCCCTGCGGCGGCAAGGAGTCCCGGCCCGGTTGGTGTTGTTTCCCGATGAGGGACACTTTGTACTCAAACCGCAGAACAGTCGTTTCTGGCATACAACGGTCTTTGATTGGCTTGCCAAATATTTGCAGTAATCCAACCCCCTAACTGACCAAAGTAGCAAATGCGAACTGAGGCGGGTCAGGGCATCGCGTCGGATTGTTTAGCGGTATAGTTGATAATCGCAGTTTTTAATGCAAAATTTGCGTAGCTTTACGCAGAATTGCAGAGGCGTTTATGCGAACCTCGATACTTCCAGTACGGCGTCAGAATACGGCAAGAGTCGCCCGACGAAGCGGGATGGGGCGTATCATGGTCTGGATTACCCTGCCCCTGACAGTCGTCATTGCGCAAGTTAATTTCACTTCCTCCAATTTGCCGATCGTCGTGATCGATACCGAGGGACAGACTATCCCGGACGAGCCGAAGATTCGCGCCCGGATGGGCATCATCTGGAATCCCGCCAACGCCCGCAATTTAATGACCGATCCATTCAACAACTACGACGGTGCCATTGGCATCGAAGTGCGCGGTTCTTCCTCACAGTATTTCTATCCCAAGAAACAATACGGATTTGAAACCATCGACGACGCCGGAGAAAACAAGGATGTTTCCCTGCTGGGATTGCCCGCCGAAAACGACTGGATTCTGCATGCTCCGTATGGGGACAAAACCCTGATCCGCAACGCTCTGATTTACCAGCTGTCCAATGAAATCGGACGCTATGCCAGTCGTTGCCGGTTCTGTGAACTGGTGCTGAATGGCGAGTATGCCGGACTTTATATCCTGATGGAAAAAATCAAACGGGGCAAAAACCGGGTTGCTATTTCCAAATTAGAGCCGCAGGAGATCAGCGGTGACGACCTGACCGGCGGTTATATCGTGAAAATCGATAAACTGGAAGGTTCCGAAATTGATGGCTGGTATTCGCCGTTTTTACCTTATCCCGGCGCCCACCAGCACATCTACTATCAGTACCACTATCCGAAAGCCTCAGCCATCGTTACCGAACAGCGTCAGTACATCCAGGGCGTGGTAGCGAATTTTGAGGAGTTGATGAACCGTCCCGATTACGCCGATCCGGTGACCGGCTACCGTACTTTGATTGATTTGCCCTCGGCGGTGGATTTTTTCCTGCTCAATGAATTCCCTAAAAATGTCGACGCCTACCGGCTCAGCGCGTTTCTGTACAAGGACAAAGACAGCGATGACCCGACCCTGCACTTTGGTCCGATCTGGGATTTTGACCTCTCCTATGGTAACGCCAATTATTACAACGGCTGGCTGACCGATGGCTGGCAGTTGGACTATTTCCGGGAAGCCGCGGAGTTCCGCAGCGACGGCTTTCAGGTTCCCTTCTGGTGGAGCAAAATCGCCGCTGACCCGGCGTTTCTCGATTCTGCCGCGGCACGCTGGCAGGTCTTGCGCCAAAATCAATTGTCGCGCACCCACATTTACGCCGTGATGGACTCGATGACTGCCCTCATCCAGGAAGCGCGTGTGCGGAATTTCCAGCGCTGGAACGAAGTCATCGGATACTGGGTCTGGCCGAATTATTACGTGGGCGCCACCTACCTGGAAGAAGTTAACTGGATGAAGCAGTGGATTTATCACCGCCTGAACTGGATGGATCAGACCCTGGCTCAATATAATCGGTTGCATTCAACCACCGGCGACGCAGTCTGCCGCGATCTGCGCCTGGAGCGCTGTTATCCCAATCCCTTCAATAACCAGCTGACTATCAATTTCACCACCACGACAACGGATGGCATCAAACTGACTATCTATAATCTTGCCGGTGGCCCGGTCGACCAAATCTTCTACCAGCCCGGTGTTCCGGGTAATCATTCCCTGTTCTGGCAACCACGGCACATCGCCAGCGGGGTCTATTGGGCAGTGCTGACGGACGGAACCCTCTCCCGTATCCAGAAAGTGCTGTTTTTAAAATAACGCCCCCGCTTGGGCTTGTTTTGTCCTAAGCTTCCCGCACCATCAAACAGTGCTCTATGCCGGCTTCAAGGAACGGCGCTCCTTGTGCCCGGAAACCATGCCGAGCGTAAAAGGATTGCAGATAAAGCTGCGCATGCATTTTGAACCGCTGGTAGCCCCGACGGCGGGCTTCCGCCAACATGTATTCCACCAGCTGATGTCCATAACCACGCCCGCGCCAGGCGGAACGAATGGCAATGCGCTCGAGTTTCGCCCACTCGCCTAAAAACCGCAGACGACCCGCGGCTATTGGTTCACCCTCGCATTCGCCTAAAATGTGGACAGCGCTTTGATCATACTCGTCGACCTCCAGGTCATACGGCACATGCTGTTCCTCAACGAAAACAATCGCCCGTACCGCATGAACCTTCAGAATGTCAGCCGGGGTGGTAGCAATCCGGAACAATGCCGTTTCCACGCGCGACTTAAATATCGAAAATCTTACCCGGGTTAAGGATATTCAGCGGGTCGAAAGCGAGTTTCAAGCGCCGCATCAGTTCGATGGTCGTCGGTTCGAGCACCTGTCCGATAAAATCTTTGCGCTTGTGTCCGATTCCGTGTTCGCCACTGATGGTGCCTCCGAAGCGGACGGTCTGGGCATATAACTCGCGTAGAATTTCGGGGAGTTGATGGTCCCAGGTTTCCAGCGCCATCTCCGGTTTCCGGACTACGGTTGCGTGCAGATTCCCGTCACCGGCATGTCCGTAGCAGGGAATCAGGACGCCGTATTTGTCGGCAATTTGGGTGATTTCCGGAAGAAGCAGGGGAATGGACGCCACCGGAACCACGATGTCCTCCAGGCTTTGGATAGGCGAATATACCTTAAACGCCTCGGCGATGTTGCGCCGGATACTCCAAACCCGTTCCTGAGTCGTATAGTTATCAGCCACGAAAACGTCAATCGCACCCCGGTCCAGACACAATTGACCGATCGTTTCATATTCCTTTTCCAGTTGCTCGAGGCTGTTGCCATCAATTTCAATCAGCAACATGGCCCCGGCATCTTCATGCGGCAGGTGTTCGTTGAGATATTTGTAGGCGGTCTGGAAAGACAAACGGTCCATGAATTCCACCGCCGTGGGTATTATGCGCCCCAAGGTCATAATGGCTGGCACCATCCCGATGGCAGTCGTAACATCCGTGAACATTACCAAAAGATCAACTTTCTGGGTCGGTAGGGGCAAAAGTTTGATGATGATCTTGGTGAAGATACCGAGCGTGCCTTCGGAGCCGACCATCAGTTTGACCAGATCATAGCCCACCACATTCTTGACCATTTTGCCCCCCAGCTGGATGATCGCGCCTTCCGGCGTCACAACTTCCAGCCCGAGGATGTAGCGCTCGGTAACGCCGTATTTGACGGCCTTGCCCCCACCGGCGTTCTCGGCGACATTGCCGCCGATAAAACAGGATTCCACACTCATCGGATATCCCGCAAACCAGAGCCCACAGTCTTTGAGCCGGGCATTGATTTCATTGGTAACCACGCCGGGTTCGACTACGACCACCAAGTTTTCGCGGTCAATCTCCAAAATCTCGTTCATCCGCTCGACGGACAAAACGATGCCACCCTTAACCGGTACGGCGCCGCCCGAAAGCCCACTACCAGCCCCGCGCGGCGTGACCGGGATTTTAGAACGGTTGGCCAGTTGCATAATGGCCGCAATTTCCTGAGCGGTGCGGGGTTTGACGACAACCTCCGGCAGATGCGCATAATGTTTCTCGGCAATCTCATCATGGGAATAAGGCTCCAATTTCTCCGGATCGCCAGACAGCACGTACCGACTGCCGACGATTTTTTGCAACTCAGATAGGATTGCGGGTGTAATGGGGTTGTATTCGAATTTTTTCATGCTTGCATATCTCCCTGATTCCGAGAATTAGCGCGTGCTCTTAATTTCTCAAGTAGAAGCGGAACAGCTTCAAAAAGGTCCGCTACGATTCCGAAATTGGCGACCTGAAACAGCTGCGCTTCCGGATCATTGTTGATGGCCACGATATTTTCAGCTGTTTTGATTCCCGCCAGATGCTGGACTGAGCCGGAAATGCCGATGCCGATGTACAATTTCGGGCTGACAGTCTTGCCACTCAGACCCACCTGGTGCGGGTAAGTCGCCCAGCCTAAATCAACCGCGTCGCGCGTTGCTCCGACAGCTCCCTTTAGAATTGCGGCTAATTCACCGACCATTTGAAAGTGATCGGATTTTTTGAAACCCTTGCCGCCGGCGACGACGATTTCCGCGTCCTGGATATTCGCCGCCTCTTCAACATTGGCATGCAAAGCCAGACGTTTGATCCGGCTACTTAACAGCTCGGGAGCTACTGTCTCTGTAAGGAGTGTGCCCGTGCGGGCCGGGTCAGGCGGCAGTGGTTTGTTGGAATGCGGACGCACCGTCGCCATCTGGGGGCGATGGAGTGGAGTTTTGATGGTGGCCAAGATGTTTCCACCAATCGCCGGGCGGGTCTGAATCAGATTGCCGGTTTCATCTTCGATATCCAGATCCGTGCAGTCAGCTGTCAGACCGGTGGCGCACTTGACTGCCAGAGCCGGCATGACCGAACGACCCGTAGTCGTGGCGCTGGCGATCATTATTTCCGGCTGATACTTCCGGATCAGGTGCAAAAGAGTATTAACGTAGGGTTCCGGCAGATAATATTTTAAAACCGGGTGTGCGACCACCAGCACTTGATCGGCTCCGTAATGATAAAGAGTAGCTACATTGTTACTCTCGAACGCCTCCCCTAACAGCACCGCCACCAACTGACAGCCGCGTTTATCCGCCAGCGCCCGCCCTCGGCGCAGGAGTTCATAAGTTACCAGCCTAATTGTGCCATTTTCCTGTTCTCCTAAAATCCAGACATTTTGATTCGCCATATTACTTTCCTGATGTCTCAAATGATTTCTTTCTGGACTAAATAATTGACCAGCTTATCCAATGCCATATCCAGTTCGTGCTCATCTTTGGGTCGAATGAGCTCTCCGTGACGAGCGACTTGCGGTGTCGAAATCCGTACCACGCGGGTCGGGGAACCTTTCAGGCCAAGGAACGCCGGATTGGCGTCAATCTGTTGCGGGCCCCAGACGGGCAGGTCCATTTTCTTGGCGGTCAGTTTGCCTTTCAGCGATGGTAGGCGGGGAAAATTGATTTCCTTGACCACGGTCAGCAAGCAGGGCTGTTCGACGGCAAGGGTTTCATAGCCGTTCTCTACCATCCGCTCAACAATCAAATCTGTGTCCCGTACTTCCCGAATGGCACTGATATAAGTCGCAAAGGGCAGGTCTAACCAGGCGGCGATACCCGGCCCCACCTGGCCAGTGTCACCGTCGGTGGCGCGTTCCCCGCAAATAATCAGGTCAAAGACACCCAACTTCCGGATTGCCTGAGCCAGGACATAGGAAGTCGCCCAGGTATCGGCACCGGCAAAAGCCTTGTCGCTGAGCAACAGGCCGTCATCGCAACCCATGGCGATGGCTTCCTTGAGTGCCAGGGCGGCTTTGGGCGGCCCCATGCTGATCGCTACCACTGCACCGCCCCATTTTTCCTTCAGGGTCACGGCGGCTTCGATCGCATATAAATCAAGGGGGTTAACGATCGGTTCAACCCCTTCGCGCACCATGGTCCCGGTCACGGGATCCATTTTGACGTTGCTGGTTTCGGGAACCTGTTTGATAGGAACGACGATTTTCAAAAGTTACTCCCCATTTGATTATCTGGAAATCGTACTGTCGGTATATAGGTTGACGTTGTTTTAGGCCTCTTTTTCAGGTAGCCGGGATTTCATATCCTCAATCAGCGCCTTGATTTCATTGACCCGTGAACGAATCTTCTGCAGTAGTTCCTGGTCATTCGAGCTCACACTATCACTTTTCTGATTTTCCATTTTGACCTTTCCGGCGCCAGTTAGCCAATGAACGGACCGACCGGCGCAATTTCATTAATTCATACCTATTCTCAGGTATGGGCGCTAATGTAAAAATTTTCTGCCTGAGATAACAGAACATTTCGGAGCCGAAAAAATTTTAATCGGCATAACGCGGTGGCCTATGAACATATCCGTTCCATCATCACTTTATAATTAATCTGATTAGCGAAGGGCGCCCGGGGAAATCAACGACTCTCGGAATCACGCTCCTTCGGGTAACCGGCACGTTGCATACCTGGTAGAGTCGACGCATGCCGGAGTACAATGAATTATGGGCGAACGGCAAGCAATAGAACGACACGATGGACTTTTAGCCAGAGACTACAATAGTGAGAGTCCGCTGACTGAAACCGCTGGTCGAATCGCCCTGCCCTACCATATTTTATTTTATGCCGAATTTCGTCTATATTTGTACTGTTCCAGAGTCTTTGACAAGCATGTCCGGTACATCTCAGTTGACCAGGTGATAATTTCCCGGAGTGCAGTCCGGAACCGATATGATTTCCAAAGACCATTGTATGAAGTGAGGTATGGTATGCCGCGGAATCCGCAAAATAAATCCCCTCGAACCCTCGCACCGGAAAATCCGCCGACGGAAAGTCTCACAACGTCCCAAATAGCCCTGGAGCTCATGGAGACCCAGGCCGATTTGGCTCTGGTGAACCGTATCAACAGCGCCGCTAACCGGGGCGAAGACCTGTTTTCAGTCATGCAATTCATCTCGGAGGAAGTCAGTCAGCGATTTCGGGCCCACCGCTCGACACTCTATCTGATTACCGATGATCGCCAGTATCTGACCACGTCTTTGGCCAACCTGGACCCGGATTTAAAGAACCGGATTGAACAGCTCATTGGACATTCGCTCCCCTATATCAAGATTCCGCTGACAGCGCCCACTTTCATCAGCGAAATCCTCGCCGATGGTCGAGCGCAGATCCTGACGGAAAGAAAAGCAATCATCCGTCTGATTACTGATTTTACGTTCACCGTGGATTTGCCCGCCGCACTGCGCAAAGTCATCGTAAAATTGGCGCCTCAAATTTTCAGCCTGACCGGTATCCAGTCGGTGATTGTGATTCCCCTGAAAATCAGAAACGAAATCATCGGTTTGTTAGATGTTTCCCGCAATTTCGATTTCCAGCCTTCCGATCTAACGCGTCTGCAGGCTGTCGCCGAACAACTGACTGCCCTGGTCGACCGGTCACGGTTTGCCGCCCGTTTAATGGACAGTGAAGATAAATTCAAATACGTATTTACCAACTCCCCTATCGGTAAATCCATCACCCTGCCTGCGGGAGAAATCAACGTTAATCAGGCTTTTTGCCAGATGCTCGGCTATACCGAGGCCGAACTCCGCCATAAAAAATGGCAGACAATCACTCATCCTGACGATATCGCCGCTTCGCAGGAATGCGTCAAGCAGCTTCTTTCTGGCCAGCAGTCCACCTATCGCTTTGTCAAGCGCTACCTCCGTAAGGACGGCGGCATTATCTGGGCTGACGTGATTTCTGCATTGAGGCGCGATTCGACGGGTACACCGCTCTATTTTCTGACTTCCATCCTGGATATCACGGAACAGCGGCGGGCGGAAACCCAAGTACTGAAAAACAAGGAACGCCTCGAGAGCCTGCTGAAAATCGTCACTTATCCTTCCGGTGGTATTTCTCAGGAGCTATTGGATTTAGCTCTCGAAGAGGCGATCCGGCTGACCGAAAGCAAGATCGGTTATTTATACCATTATGACGAGAAAACGCACCTCTTTGAATTAAATACCTGGTCCAAAGAAGTGATGCATGAATGCGCCGTATTAAATCCCCAAACCACCTACCAACTGGAGAAAACCGGGATCTGGGGCGAAACCGTGCGTCAACGCCAACCGATCCTAATCAATGATTTTCAGGCTCCGCATCCCCTGAAAAAGGGCCATCCGGACGGGCATATTGTCCTGCACAAATTTCTTTCGATTCCCGTCATCATCGAGGGTAAAATCGTGGCTGTTGTGGGCGTTGCCAACAAAACCGACGATTACGTTGACGAAGATATTAAACAACTGACCCTGCTAATGGATTCGGTCTGGAAAACTGTCGAGCAGCGGGCGGCCGAGACTGCTCTGCGCGAAAGCGAGGAAAGGTTCCGTAGCCTCTATGAAAACGCATCGATCGGATTGTACCGCACCACTCCCGATGGTCGAATTATTATGGCCAATCCGGCGATTGTCAAAATGCTCGGTTACGATTCTTTCGAGGAACTTGCGCAACGCAACTTGGAAGCAGAAGGTTTCGAACCTTCCTATGCCCGCCATTTATTCCGTAAACAGGTCGAGCGCGAAGGGGAAATCCGGATGCTGGAAGCCGCCTGGAGACGTCGCGACGGAACTACGGTCTTCGTGTTAGAAAGCGCGCGAGTCGTGTGTGACGAAGCTGGTAATGTCCTATACTATGAAGGCACTGTCCAGGATATTACCGAGCGGAAACGCGCCGAGGAAGCATTGAAAGAACGCGAGCGGATGTCCGCTATCATGATTCAAAACCTGCCGGGCTTCGTCTACCGCTGTCGCAACGACCGGGATTGGACCATTTCCTATATTAGTGCCGGTTGTTTGGAAGTTACCGGTTATCAACCTGCAGAGCTTATTGACAATCGCAAGTTGACCTATAGCGACCTGATTGTTCCGGAATACCGGCAAACGATCTGGGAGAAAACTCAGCGCAGTGTCGCTGATCATTCTTATTTTGAATATGAATATCCTATCCGCACTGCCAGAGGTGAGATCAAATGGATCTGGGAACGCGGGCGGGGTGTATTCGATGAGAATGACCAATTGCTTTTCCTTGAAGGATATGTTGAAGACATCACCGATCGTAAAAATGCCGTAGATGCTTTACAGGAATCGGAAAGCCGCTACCGGCGCGCGATCGCCGTGACTGGTGCTGTGCCCTACGTAGATGAAATGACCCCCCGGCGCTACACATTCATGGGCGAAGGTATCCTGGAATTGACCGGTTACACCATCGCAGAGATGACTCCGCAGTTGTGGAATTCCCTGATCCAGAAAACAATCCTCCTGGGCGAACTGGCTGGTCAAACCATCCCAGAAGCCCTGTCCACGATCAGATCCGGCAAAGTACGCACCTGGCAGTGCGACAACCTTATCCGGTGTAAAGATGGCGCCCTGCGCTGGGTGGTTGACACCGCCATCTTTACCTACAATACCGAAGGCGAACTCACCGGCTCAATCGGGATTTTGCAGGACATCACGGAGCGCAAACAGAGTGAAGAAATTCTGCGGCAATCGGAAGCTCGCTTCCGCTCCGTCTGGGAAAATTCTTTCGATGGCATGCGGCTGATTGACGATCAGGGCCGGATCGTCATGGTCAATGCCGCCTTTTGCAAAATGACCGGCAAAACCCGCGCTGAACTCGAGCACCAGCCTTTTACTGTTGTCTACCTGGAAAAGAATCGCCCGACCATGCTGGCCAAACAACTCGAAAGAATGCGGAATGGCACCATCGAATCCAACTTTGAACGCTGTCTGACACTCTGGGACGGACGCCGGTGCTGGTTTGAGCTTTCCAATTCGGTAATCGAGAACGTTGCCGGACAGCGTCTCCTGCTCAGCGTGTTCCGCGATATCACGGAACGTAAAATGGCTGAGGAGAATTTGCGGAACAGCGAGGAAAAATTCCGCCATTTGGTACAGACATCGTCCGATCTGGTTTGGGAAACTGATGCGGCGGGACGTTATACCTATTTCAGCGCTAACGCCCGCGAGGTTTTGGGGTACGAGGCCACGGAATTCATTGGCCAGACTCTGTTGGAAATTTATGCTCCTAAAGATAGGGAAAAACAGGCAACCGATCTTCGCGCTTTACTGGACAAACCTCGTATGCTGAAAGGTTCGGAGCAGACTTTTTTACATCACGACGGACGCCTGCTCAGCATAGAGCTGAATGCCATTCCGCTTTTCGACGGCACCGGGCACTTCACTGGCTACCTGGGAACGATGCGCGATCTAACCATCAGGAAACAGGTGGAACAGGAAACGCAAAAAATCCAGAAGCTGGAATCCCTGGGCATCTTGGCCGGTGGCATCGCTCACGACTTCAATAATCTGCTGACCGGAATTATGGGGAACATTTCCCTGGCCAAACTTAAAAGCCAGGGGACTGCTGCCTATGCCTCACTCGACCAGGCGGAACGCGCCGCCCTACGTGCGAAAAATTTGACTCAACAATTGCTGACCTTCGCCCGGGGTGGTTCACCCGTGAAGGAGACCACTTCAATCGCGGAATTAATTAAGGAATCCGCCAGTTTCACTCTGCGCGGTTCGAACGTCTCCTGTGTCTATAATTTTCCGGAAAACCTGCCAACGGTTGACGTAGATCGGGGACAAATCGCACAGGTCATCCAGAACCTGGTACTGAATGCCATCCAGGCTATGCCGGAAGGTGGCAGTATTACCATTGGCGCCGAAACCATCCGGTTGAAAGAACAGGAAAAATTCAATCTACCCGCCGGTAACTATGT